>CETR01028027.1_pt1 | contig 240852 bp, 224 predicted proteins | sample 531281 | NCBI WGS metagenome assembly CETR01 (sample SAMEA2622568, study PRJEB7988) | marine metagenome | biome: marine biome (ENVO:00000447); feature: mesopelagic zone (ENVO:00000213); material: "saline water (ENVO:00002010), including plankton (ENVO:xxxxxxxx)" | depth 696 m
ACCTGCTAAATCTTCCCGAAACTCATCAGCGTTTATAAACTGCTGTTCTTGTATCTCCTTTCTATAATAAATTCCGGAAATAGCCTGAAAATCAAGAATACAAAAAAAGGTGTTCGGAACATAGGGATTATGCCTGCGATTTGGCATTGTCCCACCATCTCTTATACCCGCGACTGTATAATTAGCCGAATCCATTTCTTTGATGATGTCTACAAGCGCTTTATTTTCCAGAAATAAAACATCTTCATCTGCCAGGATCAACCATTTGATGCCGCTAAGCGGTAACTTTTCAAATGTATAGAGTAAACTATCCAGCCCATACATACCTTCCCGACCATCAATGACGATTTTTCGAATTCCAGCCGGCTGATAAGGTCTGGTTTTTTTATACAGATCAAAATTGGCCACCGTAGTCAACAGTGCGATTTCCGAAAGGTTTATTCCGGTTTCCAAAAGACGGGTGCTTGAGGGAGTGACAAATAGGTTTGAAGTTCTTCGTTAGAAAAACGTAAATCCAGCTTTTTGCGATAGTGCCTATTTTGAATTAGCGCTATTCCGGCTGAACCTAGCGTTCTCAGAATACTGAAATCTCCTTTTAAAAATTTCAGCCTTACTTGTTCCTTTATGGAATACATAATTTTAAACCAGGCTTTTTGTTTTGGGTAAAAAATCAAATAATTACTCCAGGCAGCCTGCAAAGCCCATTTGGTTCTTAAGCGGGTATTTTCAGCGCTTTTTTTTCGACTTCTCAGAGATACGCGATGATGAAGGAGCACTTTTGGAAAATAAAACACGCTTTGTCCTGCTTTAAATAATTTCATAGAGGCAAAATCTTCCTCTCCGTAAAAATGATACCATTCTGGATAGGATTTTATACAGTTATCCCAGGCTTTTTTACGCATCAGGTGTGCACCTCCCAGAAAATTACCGGTCTGATAGACTTCTTCACTTGTGTTTTGACTTGCTGGTTTATTTAAATCCCAGAAAAGTCGGAATGATAAAACCGCACAATTGCAGTTCTCACGCATAAAGGATACTGCTTTTTTTAATTCTTTAGGATTTAAAAAATTTGCGTCATCGTCAAGGGAAATAACATATTCTGTAGTCACGGCTTGCATCAGGTGATTCCGGTTAGCTATCAATCCCTTATTTTCTGTATTCTGAAACATATTAATCTCCGGAAATTCTTTAGAAATATATTCAAAAGTGCCGTCTGTAGAGGCATCATCCCAAATGTAAATCCCGTCAGGACTAATAACATCTCGCAAGGTATTTAGGGTGAAAATCAGCTCCTTTTTACGGTTGTACGTGGTTATCAGTATGCTTACCTGTTGGGAATCAAGCAGAGGCATCAAGGAGACTTTGAATCTGTTTATTGAGGTATTCCGATGAAAAATAAGCCTGTAAATCGGGGCGATCTAAACGCCAGGAGTTTACCTTTGTATTTTTCCATTTGAAATAAAGCTCAGAGATAATTTTGGCAATCTGCTCTGAGTCGTCTGCTTCAGTCTGCCAGAGGTACTCATCCCCAAGCAGTCTTCTAACCTCGCTCTGTTTTGGACTTAGCGCAAGTATTGGTTTATCACAAAATACATTGTGCGCCATTTTTGCCGGTAAAAACGGACTAAAGTCGGTATCACTCGCTTCAATAATAAGGTTTACAGTTGCGGCTTGTTGTAACGCCAAAGATTCAGCATAGGAAACGCCCGGGTGATAGATAAACTGCGCAATGGATGCAAACGATCGTATCAATTGTTTATAATTGCTGGAAGGGCCCACCAAATATAAATTGGCATTCCCTCTTGCTTCCTGATGAGTATCTAAAAATAATTGAAATCCCTCAAGCAAACCCTGTGGAGATCTTCCGCCAATTAAGTTCCCTGTATGAAGGATGTTGAACACATTTTCCTTAAAAAAAGAAGGCAGTGAAACCTCTGTAATCTCATTATCGTATTGATGTGGGATGATCACCGATTTCTCGTTAAACAAGGGGTAAAATCCTATCATATGCTCTGCTAAAAGACGCGAGGGAAAGCCTGCATATCTACACTGAGAAGCTACCTTTTGAAAAAAATGATCTTTCTGCTTTGCGCCCTTAGGAACAAAAGTATAGGGTTTGGGGTAATGCTGAAAAGGATATGGATCGTGAACGTAAGCCAGCCATTTCTCGTGCCACTCAGGTAATTGTACTAATGCATAATGGGGTCGAAAACTTTCCCCTTTACTTAAGGTTATTACTAAATCAAAATTGCGAACATTAAAGCTTTTGATCTTTTTTACAAGAGATTTAGTATCGTTGAAGAATGTAAAACTAAATCCAAAGCTGTTCTCCAAAAATACTGACCAATCTACATCCAAATTACGCTGAGCAGTACGCTGTATACCTCCAAGGATATAGAATATATTCGTTCTCCGTTGTTCTGCCAAAAAGCAACTTGCTCCCATTACCTGAGATTCACGCTGGGTATAGTGTATAACACTCACCTTATAACCAGAAGAAACCAAACTTTTAATAAAAGCAACATTAGCCTTAGAGCCACTGCTATCTTCGGCGTTAATGGAGTCGGTTACAACCAGTATTTTCTTTGGGTCTAAATCCAATAATTACAGTTTGAAAAATCTCTTAAGAATTCTGAAAACCAGTTTTCGTAAGAAAAACGAAAATGGAGATACTTTTGAATTCTGAGCTTTCCGGATTAGGTCTTCGCTAACTAGATTTTCACCTCCCTCTTTGAGTGCTATTGCGTGCTCATCCAGGTTATTTGCCATATGATAGGCATAGGTTTGTAGCGTTGAAAGGCGATAATACCCCTTCTCATCACTCAAGGAATCCATAAATTCACGCTCCAGCCCATTTTTGAATTTAATTTTTGGGATTGCTGTTTTACCTTTAAAAAGCGCACTGCGATAGGTAGCTACAAAGTGACCGCTACCCACAATCGCCTTAGCTTTAGTCAACACGTACTGACGTTCTTTCCAGGAATACTCCCGATTTTCGCGGTTTAGAAGGGAGTCGTTCCCCATACCTTCCAGATATAAATCGCCATCTTCATCTGACATTGCTTTTTGATAGGTAATCCCACCCAGTAAAAAGTTATCTGCAAAAACAGCTGTATTTTCGTAAAATGCTAAAGCTGGTGAAGGTAAAGGAGCAACAACACCTGCTTTAGGACACGAAGCAAAAACTTTAAAAACGGCCTCTTCCCAACCCTTATAAAAAAGCACATCAGCATCGGTGACCGTAACAAAAGGCTCTGAGGCAGCACGCACCTCTTGTAGAACCGGAAAAACCTTACCTTTGTTATCTTGGTATACAACCAGCTTGTCAATTGCTGCGCGCTTGTTTTCTATAACCCGGGAGATTTCTTCACAAGAATTGTTATTTATCAGCGATATAGCTGTGGTTTGAGGGTTTATCGTTTTGAATAATTGATCGAGAAATTTTTCAAAAACTTCCAGATGATTGCGGTAATACTCCTCCTTTAAATTGGGGATGTAAACCGGCACAATCACCCGATGCAAAAAAACCGGTAGTACCTCGCTTTTGAACTTTTCTGGATTAACACCGTCTCTCAAAATCGAATCGATTTATAAGCGTTACTTAAAAAAAAAGGTAGTCGGTTTAATTTTCCAAACTTGAAATAAACTTCAAGTAAATTTAAAAACAGTGAAATATTGGTTTTGTCATTAATTACAGATTTTTCAAGTTTGGCAATAAACACATTGCTGACCTCTTTGGTAAATCTATTTTTAAAGTTGATCAGGAGATAATGAAAAAATAAATTTGACGCCCTATTTTTCTCCCTCTTTACTGTTTGATTACCAGAAATATTATATGCACTTGCCCGAATCGCAACTTTAGCTTCATTAGTAGTATAAGTCATTCCCAGATTTGAGATATTTAAATACAAAAGATCATCTGCATACCAAGCCAGGGGCAGGTTGACAAGTGAATCAGAAATATCTTTGGCTAAAAAAATATATTCGCTCAATGAACTTCTTGCTTCGCCTTGAAGCTTACGCATAAAAAAGTCTAAAGCGTTTTCATACTCATGTCCTTTATGTGCCTCACCTATTTGTTGCCCTGAAGCATCAATTATTTGAGTGGCAAATCGAAAAACCTTAATTTCCTTTTCTTCTATTAAACTGATTCTTTGGTAAAACTGTTCTACGCAATTGGGACCTAAAAGGTCATCATCGCCTAGAATCATAATGTATTTTTCAGATCTGGTCATCGCAATACAACGAGACCATTGACTCACAAGGTCAGTTGAACCTAAATTTTTGGGAAACGCTTTATAACTTATTGAAAGTTCCTTTTTAAATTCAGCAATCAGTGATTCTGGATTCTCTGAAGAGCAATCATTGCCGATATAAACGTTGAAAGATAAATTAGTTTGACTTGCCAAAGAACTCAGTGTTTCTCGAAAAAAACGAATTTTGAAATATGGAATTACAATAGCCAATTGACTCATTACTTTTTAAAAGTTTTAATGAGTTTGATATAAATTAAAAGTGCCAAAAACTTAATTCGTATTAGGTTGGCAGGTTTAATTAGAAAGTGCTGAATATCATCTAGGAATTCTGATTTATCATTTTTTAAAGCAATTTTGACGTACGACTTTACTATATAGAATGGAGGTGATTTCTGACATAGAACCAGTTTCAAAAAATTGCTTTGAAATAATGCTTCTGATTGAGCTTTAATTTTTGGGTTAGGATATAAGTTAGTAGTAATGGCTTTCGCGTGCTTTCTATACCAAAACAATACCTTCTCAACCGGCCGGTATTCAATACTTTCTAACAAAAATACTCTCAAGTAAAACTCCCTTTCTTCAGCATAAAATAAACCCTCATCAAACCTATGTCTATTTAGTGAAGATAACCGCCAGATAGGTCCTGGTGAGTTGAGATTAAAATTATTGAGATAAAAAGATTTTAAAATATCGTCAGAGTTAATATTGCACGTGTTATTGTCGGCTTTTTCTAAATCAAACTCGATCGTCTCTAGCTCGTGAAATTTACGATACATACAGATGGTCAAATCCAGCTTAGGATTTGCTATTAACGGCTTCATCTGCAACTCTAGTTTCTGTGGATGCATAATATCATCGTCATCAAAAAATTGAATAAACTCAGACTTTCTCTTTTCTGCTAAATCCAATCCGAAGTTCCGCGTTGCAGAAAGGCCTTGGGGATATTTTTCCGGTTTTTTAAAATAGAGAAATCGATCGTCTGTATCTATAAATTTTTTGACGACAGCTTCCGTATCGTCGGCAGAATTGTCATCTGTTATCAAACATTCAAAATTATCATAGGTTTGATTTTGAATGGACTTCAAAGTTTCAACAATGAGATGAGCCCTATTAAATGTGGCTAAAAGAATGGTTACCTTAGAATTATCAGTAATTACCAACCTAATGAATCAGTTTAAAAATTTGACGCCAATGCGATAACCCAAGATATCTTAATGCAAAAAAAAAGCTTTTGGTTTTACTAAAGCCTTCTTGAATAAAAACAGTCTTAAGCAAATTGTAGCGCTTTATGCGAAGTGCTTTTGAAACCATTTTTTTGGAAAAGGGATGTACCGAATTTTCAAGTTGCTCAAAAAATGCTAGTCCGGCTTTAAGCACATTTCTTTGCAAAGAACTTGAAGGCCAAACCCAGGAAATGACCTGAACATCCGAGTAAAAATCTTGCCTGTATTGAAATAATTTAAACATTCGAAGCATACTTTGCTGTGCGCTTGCCAGCTGCTTTTGCTGTTGTAGTTTTGATATTTGATTGTTGTGTACTCGGTAAATTAAAAGTGCTTCATCTAAATTGGCTAATTGTTCTCCTCCCTCCACCAAACGGGTAAACAAATCGTAATCTTCTGCTGGCTCTTTTGTGGGATCGTATTTATATTGTTTAAAAATTTCAGTCCGCCCCATTATGCTTGGGTGTATCAGCGAACTACCTAAAAGCAGGTTTGCCTGTATGGCTTTGGGTTCGGTTGGGTAATTGAATCTTAAACTGCTACCTTCTACGCGTGCATCCGTACCGCAAAGGGCTACATCCGGATGATGTTCTAAGAAATTCAGCTGTTTCTCAAAACGTTTCGGCAAACTCACATCATCGGCATCCATTCTAGCAATATACGTTCCCCTAGCCTGATCAATAGCCCAATTTAAGCTTTCGGTATACCCGGAATTCCTTTCTTTCCTATGAACGATAATCCGGGGATCTTTAAAACTGTCTAAGATCTCGATGCTGTTGTCAGTAGAACAATCATCAACAATTAATAGTTCAAAATCGGGTTCTGTTTGATCGAGAATACTTTGTACACTTTCAGCTATATAGGCTTCAGCGTTGTAGACCGGTAATAAAACGCTGATTTTAGGGTTCAGAATTCTTCAGTTTGGTATTGATACCCAGTGAAAGTTCTCCCTGCTCCAAAATACTAAAGCCGTGTTTTTGAAGAATTTGATAGATTGAAGTGCGTATATTAAACTCATCGTGAATCTCAATAACCAGCACCTTTGTCCTATCTAAAAAATCCTGATTTACCTGACTATCAAAAATAAAACGCTCAGCACCCTCAATATCAATTTTTAAAAGATCAAAGAATCCGGTTCCTTCATTAAGAAGTTCCTGGAGTATTATGCCCGGAATTGTTCCATTGGGACTTTCCTGGGTTGTTTTTGCCCAGTCTGCACCATCACGCGTAGATTTACCAATATCAAAACGTTTTCCTAGCTCTGCACTCAGCGCTTTCTGCAAGGGTTTAATATTTTCAAAATTTCCCACATTTTTAAGAAGCATTTTGAAGTTTTCAGGCTCTGGCTCTAAAGAATAAATTACACTAAGGGGGAAACGTGCTGCAAAAAAACGCGATGTAAGACCAATATTAGCTCCTGCATCAATAATAGTTATAGGTTCACCCGGTTGGAAGTTAAGCTCCAATGCGGTACAGGCCGTCTCATATTCCGCTTCAAAAATCACCTGGCGTAAAACGTCATAATCACTACTGGGTCGGTTTCTGATAAAAAATGGATTGGCGTAATTTTTAAGTTCGAGCCTGTAAAGCGCTTCCTGTTCTTTAAGTTCTACCTTACCTACAAACGAGCTTCTTTGTAAATCATAGTGCAGGCGTTTTTGAGGAGTACTTTTTAGTAAAGCATTATAGCATGTTCTTATTATTCTTTCGACTAGTATGCTTCCCGAATATTTCAATATTGCACGATTTTTTTGATAAATTGAGCCTTTATTCTGACCAACCTTCTTCTTAGAAGTGCTAATTCACCTTTAAATGACTTGGCAATTAGATATGAATTTCCTCTATTATTAATTGCCTTATTCAAAAATTCCATAAAAAATTTTCATCTAAGTAATTGGTTAAAGGTTTTACAAATACCAGTTCTGATATGATTTTAGCATATTGATGAGGATTTGCATTTATTCTGAGTATTTCATTTATACATTCCTCATTCGAATTGAAATTTAATCTATCTATTAAGCTTTTAGCCTTAAATATAATATTTACCAAAAGGCTAAATAGGAATAGTTTTAGCTAAAAATGTATCAATAATCTTTTCTTTTAAATATCCGGGTTGATATTCATTTTCGTAGGACATAGCAAATGGATAATTCTGAATGAAATCAATCTTATTTGATACTGGAGTTTTTGTGGTATTTAAATACTTACCACCAGAAGCAACAGACCTAAAACCATCCATTTTTTTATAAAAATCAATTCTTTCCTGAGACCTAGTATTAGACACAACCATTAAGCAAAATTCCCTAGCATCATACAACTTCAAAGATTCTTCAAATTCAGGAATTTTAAGTTGGTTTAGTAAATTTGACTCTAAAATCCGAACTGCAAAATAAGGTAGCCTATAGTGGCGTTTTGTTTTCTTAAATTCAAACGAGATACTATAATCTGTCTCTAAAAAATTAGTATTTCGATTTTTGGATGTAAAAAAAATCCGCAAACATTTAAATTTTAAAAACTCATTGCCAAAACAGGAATAAATTAAAACTTCTGGATTGTCCGATATTTCAAGTTTATAATTTTTGCTGAGGAGTCTATAAATGTAATTCTCTTCTACAATGAATCCAGGCCAAAAATCTGAAAACTGTATTTTTAAAACTGGTTTCAATATTATCTAATGAAGAGCTTTTTTACTATTTCTAGAGTAGTTTTACGGCTATAATTGCCACTTAATATATTAGGCTTTGCAAGTATTGTCTTCAAAACTTCTCTCCGCGTTGCTTTACTATATAAGAGACTCCGTATTATTTCATTATATCTATGATTAAAACTTTTGAAATCGCCACCATTTTTCGAAATCCAATTTTGCAACTCCGATTCGGCTTTGATTCTAGTTTTAAAGTAAAAATCCCAATCCCAATCGTAAAGTTTTTGAAATTGAAATAGCATTTTTCGGGTATCCGGGCTCAATGATCGAAAATTATCAAGAACAATTTTTAGGCCGTTGGTAAAACCCTTTTGTATAGTAACGTCTGTTGCTATTTGAGAAGTTAGACTCGCTTTATGAATTCTATAATCATAAAGAACTTCTTCAATATGTTTAAATCGAAATACTTGTGCTGCTCTAACCCAAAAGTCATAGTCTTCGATTCCATGTAATTGTTCATTAAATGGACATCGCTCAAAAACTTTCTTTCTATACATAAAACTCGCCCCGATACCATTCTCTAATAGTAAAAGACTTATCGGGCCCGACTTGCAAACTCTAATAAATTCACCCGTTTCCGAAATTACATTGAAATCTGAATACACTATATCTTCAGCATTCGTTTTTAAAGCTGTAACCAGGCATTCTAAAAAATCAGCATGTAGTTTATTATCATCTGATGTCCAGGTAAGATAATCTCCGTTTGCTAACCTATGACCTATATTCAAGGAAGCAGGTAACTTTTGGTTTACTGAATTAGTAATAACTTTAATTCGATCATCCTGTAATCTTAATGCTTCTAATAATGCTGGCGTTTTATCATTAGAGCAATCATCTACAATAATCAATTCAAAATCTGAAAAGGTTTGATTTAAAATACTTTTTATTGCCTCTTTGATATAGGCTTGCCCATTGTAGGTGGGCAGAATGATTGAAACTTTAGGCATCGGCTTATAAATGACGCTGAATGATTTTACTTAAGTCTGTTATGTATGCTTCAGCATTAAAGCTTTTGATATGCTCCCGATTTCTATGCCCCTGTTGATCACGTTCTGATGGACGATTTAATAGCTCTGACATTTTGCAAATTAAAAGTTCCCTGTCATTGGATATAAGATACGGACTTTCCTTAAGTAGGTATTTACAGCCGGGGTGATCACTTGCTATAACAGGTAATCCATAAAGCATATATTCCATCACTGCATTTGGCATACCTTCTATTTCTGAAATTAATAGCCCAACATCCAAACTACTTAAAACTTCCTCTATTGATTCCTGAGAAAGCAAACGTACTTTTTGTCCTAAACCCTTTTCACGAATAGATTTTTCCAGCGCATCGTATTTAATTCGGGTATATCCTGATGATTCCCTGTTACCGGTAAAAACTAAAAATGCCTCGTCAAAATTTGCGCTTACTTTTTTAAAAGCTTCCAAAATGAGTTCGTGCTTTTTATCTTCCCGATAATGTGCAACCATCCCAAAGACTATAGCGTTTTTAGGTATTTTAAATTTGTTACGAATCTTTTCTTTTTCAAAATAAAGGTACTCCATCGTTAGGTATTGAGGAAGGATGTATGATTTCTCTTCATCAAGTCCATAGTGTTTTTTATATAATTCCAATCCTGTTGGTGAGTTGACTATGACTGCAGGCACTGCCTTTGATGCAAACTTCTCAAACAACTCGTCGGGTTTAAAAACGTCCAAACCCAATTGATGCCAAAATGTAAACTTTACAGTTGGTAAAACTTTATAAAGATAAAAAGCAACTTTAGAAGGAAAATTCAGGAATGGAAATATATAATCAAATTCGTAAGGTTTAAGCATTTTTCTATATCCCCATATATACTTCATACTCCAAACCAGCCTTTTGATATTGCGATAACTCAATTCTTTCCAACAAACTAAATATGGAGAATGCGTATGAAAAATATGTTTAATATGACAAACCTTAGCAAATTGCTCAAAATCCGGCTGCATTTCATCGCTAAACGTAAGCAGGAGAGACACTTCACAACCAAAATTTTCTGTTAAGATTTTGCTCAAACCCAAGCCTTGTCTTTCCGCACCTCCTAAACTGCCGTAGTGCATTACCAGCAGTATTTTCTTTTTTTCAAAAACTTTATCACTAAGATTTGAATTCTCCAATTCTTAAGGTTTTATTTTTCGAATTAACTTATTCAATAAACCCTTAAGCATAAGGTTGCTCTTTTGTTTTTCAAAAAAGGATTTATTTTCGTCGTAAAATGATTTATCTATCGCTGCAATACGTCGTCCTAAATATTTTTTTGAAATGGAGACTAAATTAGTAGCACTACCAAAGCGTAAAGTTAGGTTTGCTTCAATAAGTTTCCAGCTCTCTACAGCTTGAGTTAATTTAACTGGATCGCTAAGATTACTTACATTTGAGTCGCCAGCTAAACGATAATAGCCCTTAGCATTTTCTGAAAAAAGTACACCATTGATGCGTATAAAAATGCGGGAAAAAAATTCTCCATCCTGATTTATCTTTAAATATTCAAGCCAATTTCCTGCATCAGAAACTACTTTTCTGGGAATTAAATAAACATGAGGTGGCAAAAAACCACCTGATCTCGATAGTTGCTCCAAAAAATCTTCGATTTTAAAAAAAGAGCTGTAAACACTACGCTTTTCCTCTTTTAAGTCTTCGAGGCAAGAAACGCTTGTAAAATAATCCCATTTACAAATCGCAACGCAACAATTAACGCTTTCTTCGAGTAGTGAAACTTGTGCTTCTAGTTTTTTTTCACTGATCAAGTCATCACTGTCTAACCATTGAATATAAGCCCCTTTACTCAATTCAAAACCATAATTACGACAGGTATTCGCTCCTTTTGGTCTATTTGAAGGTCGATTATAGAATTTAAATCGAGAATCTTTTTCAATATAGTTTTTTACCACTTCTTCAGTATCGTCGATACTCCCATCATCTACTACAATGCATTCCCAATTTTTATAGGTCTGCGCCAAAACCGATTCTAAGGTCTCATTGATTAAATGTGAACGGTTGTAGGTGGGAATGATTATGGAAACTAAAGGTTTCTTGCGATTAGGCACGTGCTTTCTCAATTATTTCGTTAAGTGAACTAATATAGCGTTCCATTGTAAAATACTTCTTAACTATTATCTTTCCAGCTTGCCCCATATCCTTTACTATCTGGGGGTTATCAAGTAGATAAATAATATTTTCAGCCATCGCATCGACATCTCCCTCCGCACATAATAGTCCTGTTTTACCGTGTTCAACAACATCTGGAATACCTGCATGATTGGTGGAAATAATCGGAACACCTGCTGCTGAAGCCTCCAAAACTGCAAGCGGAGTACCTTCCATATCTCCATTTTGTGCGGTTTTCGAATGCTGAATAAAGCAAACGGACCGACTCAATTCCATACGATATTCTGTTGGAGAGATTACACCAAGGAATCTTATCTTATCTTCAATATTTAAAGCTTGAGCCAAGTCTATACAGCAATTATACAATACTCCTGATCCTGCGAGTAAAAGTTGAGCATCAGGATGTTTCTCTACAACTTTGGCAAATGCTAAAATGCTAAGATGCGGTGCTTTTTTATTCACGAACCTGCCAATTCCAATTATTTGTTTTCCAAAAAATTTAGGCTCTATTTTTAAAAAAGAAGGGTCAGGGCCGTATGTATTTAAGATCAGTTTAAAATCAGGACAACCCAGTTTCAATAATTGGTTATACATGACTTCGGAAACTGCAACACAATACTTACATCTTTCAAATACCTCTTTATAACCTCCTGAGTTTATAATAATATCATTTACTGAAGCATCATAGCCATGAAAATGCACGATAAAAGGCAATTTTGCAGCTTTTAAAGCCGGAAGTAAACTAAATGCGTGATTTCCATATTGTATTAATATTACATCTATTTTTTTCTTTCTTAGAGATGCAGCTATATTCTCTGCTCTCAGAAAGGTTGTTTGTGCTTTAAAAAATCGACGACGAAATTTTTGAAGTTTATTTAAGCGAACTATGTTTCGTTCCTCTCCTTCAAGCATAAAAAAATCACCACTTCCGTAATAATAAAATACTTTTCCAGAAAGCCCTTTCTTTTGTGCCTGAATAAATGTTTCAGAATACGGGTTCTTATTGGGTGAAAAGAGAGCAATATTCAACATTAATTAAGTGTGTTTTTCAATGAATATTGTTATCGATTTTTTTGGCGTACTAAAAACCTTAAACTTACCTGCAGCAATAACCAAGAAGAATTTAAAATTTCTTTTTTTTTGACAAAAGAGCTTATAAAGAGCAGAATTTATTTGTAATTAAATTCTTTTTCAAAACCTAATTGATTTTAATTTAGGCTCTATTCTTACCTCAAAAAGTACTTTTGAATAAAGCATAATTAATTTAGGACTCTTGAGAATTTTGAGAATTTTGAAATTATCTAGTAATACAGATTTTGATAGTGTTAACCATTTTCGGAATACCTGAATCCATAATTCCAGCTGTTTTAAATTATCCATTTTACTCAAGTATTTTCTGATAACAACCTCTTCCAGGACTCTTTTCTTCTGCTTTTCAATGTCTGAATGATTTCGAGTAACCGCTACATGATTTCTGAAGTAATTCAGTTCCTGATTTAAAAAGCCAATTTTTGCATTCTGAATAACTCTAATCCAGAACAGCCAATCAGCACACATATGCAAATCTTTAATTCCATCTGATTTAAAATACAAGCTGTCGACCAATGATTTTTTAAATAAAACTGCGCTTGCGTTGGGAATTACATTTTTGACCTTAAGGTATTGATGTATAAAATCAATTCCTGTTATTACAAAATCCTCTTTCCAAATATTGGGATCAAAATTCTCAGTATATTTTAAACGATGGCTTAAAGTATTTCCTTTTTCATCAACGTCTAAAGACTGGGAATATGCTAAACCCAAATCTACACGGTTTTCTAAAAAACCTACCATTTTTTCAAGAAAACTGAAATCACAATAATCGTCTGATTCTGCAATCCAAATATAGTCTCCAGACGCACATTCAATACCCTTTTCCCATTGCAAAATAGGTTTGCCAGTGTTTACCGTATTGTATAAAAGAGCTGTGACTTTTGAATGGTTTTTATATTTTTCTAATATACTTTTACTGCCATCGGTTGAGTAATCATCAAGTAAAATCAACTCAAAATCCTGAAACGTTTGATTAAGTATACTCTCTAACCGTTGCTCTAAAAATGCCTTATGGTTATAGTTAGGGACAATAACGCTTACAACAGGAGAACTCATTTTATGGTTTCAAATACTTTGAAAATAACATCGTATAATTGAGTGCAGATAATATTTGGACTAAATTGATCAAAAACTGCTTTGGCATTTTTACCGTGCATTTTTAAAACGCTCTGATTTTTATAATAAAATGCAATCTGCTCTGCCATAGCCTCTACATCTAAGTAGTTGACAACGCTCCCGCAAGTATCTGATAAAACTTCAGTAGTTCCAGATGCCTTGTCAAAAGCTATAATGGGCTTGCCCAGCTTTCCTGCTTCAATGGCTACCAAAGGAAAGGGATCTTCTCGAGAAGTAAGCAAGAATAAGCTCATTTGATTATAGTAATACGATGGGTTTTCAGTTGACCCAATTAATTCTACTGTTTCAGCGATATTACATTTTTTTATATCAGCATCCATTATCGTTTCTTGTTCTGCACTTATTTCCCCTACCCATATAAACTTGATAGGCAACTGCGGATAATTTCTCCTTACATATAACGCCACCAATAGAAACAAATCTGTTCCTTTACGCCAATGTACAGTACCACAACCTCCTACAATAAATTCTGAATCATTACTGGAAATACGCTGCTGTGGAGCGACTGATCCTGTAAATTCGTAAATCGTTTTTATTGCAGCGGGAGGTATCGAATAATTAGACATGAGGTTATTCTTTACCAAATTAGAAACTGCAATCCACCGATCCACAAACGGAATATACGATCTAAAAAATGGGACCTTAAGCTTTATTATTGTGTTGAGTTCATGTATATGGCAAATGACTTTAACCGCCGGATTCCTTTTCTTAATTTTTATTGCCAGGTCCAAAGCAAGTGCAGTATTTGCATATATAATATCAAAACTCGTGGTCTTCAGAGATTCTATTAGCAGATTTTTTTTACTCTTAATAGGTTTATGTAAGCCAATTCTTTTTTTAAGCCTTTTCTTTATTTGTTGAATAAGAGTAAGTTCTTCAGGAGTTTCAACAAGCAACTCCTGATAAGAGTCTACAACATTCTCAAACTCTTCTCGTAATTCCCCGGTCTTTAACGATACCAAATCGCACGCAATGTCAGACTGGTTTTGCTTAAGCCATTTTAAAAAGCTTAATAAAACCAGTGGCGCTCCTGTACGACTAGATTCATGAGATATAAAAAGGACTTTCAAATTTATATATCCTTTTGAGCTAATTGGTGTTCATTTGAAAAACTCGAAATTTTGAAATTCAATTCATTTGACAAATATTTTCTTGAGGAAAATGTCAAGACCGTATTTGTAGACTTAAAAAAAAGAGGTGCGCTTGAATTGCCAGTGGCACAAATAACTTGTTCCTCTTTAATAGTATTATATAAAACTTCAATGGGTAACCCTTGAAAACATTGTGGTTGAAAAATAAATAAGTTATCATTTCTCAGTTTTAGGACTTCAATTTTCTCGTTCAAATCTCTAGGGTGTGGCTTAAATAGGATACGCTTACAACCATCTCTATAAAGACTCGCTCCAATAGCTTTATAAAAATTTACTTCCTGATCCAGACTCACATCCTCGGTTAAACTATAATGTTGTGAAAAAATAATAGCATCTGGCTTTTCAACCACAAACCAACTCTCATAACTTTTTACTAAAGGTATTTTTGAGAATTGTCCTAATGTAGTTTTCAAATCAACTACGTGAGGTTTACCCACTTTTCTAAGGTCATTAACTAAATGATTTGGGGTATAAATTTTTTCATTCACTGGAAATTTTGAAAGAAATCGGTTTAAAACGAAAGGCGTTTTTTTCTTTAAATTCCTATGAGGAACATTATCAATTACACCATCGGCAACATACTGCACACGTTTTGGAAGTAAGTAACTTAGCAGGACAGAATCTTGTGGCATCTTGACCCGAATAGGTATTGAAACAAGGTCTAAAAATCTATAATCACATAGAATTGAAAAATTTTTCCTAATTTCTTTTTCTAACGGATGATGCCCCGTTAAATAAAAAAGTAAGTTCTTATATTGAGAAATTTGATTAGGTTGTAAATTAAAATTTATAGAACCGATATAATCAAAGCTGAAAAAATCACAGACGCTTATAAGGAAATCATCTAAATCTTTACGAAAAACGCCATTATATATAACACTTACAATTTGTCGATTAATAGATATACTGTTCAAAGCGGCTATTTGTGAAATCAATTGACTACCCCCTGATGTAATTATTAAAACTTCAAATTTCATTTGTAAAATTCAATCGATAATATATCAAGTTTAGCATAAATAAATTTTTAATTATTTAACTATTAGTGCTAATAATCTTCTCTTTAATTGAAAATAGACTTGCTTTAGGAAAAGGCTGAAAATACTTTTTCTACTTTTTCTTTAAAAAAATCGTACGAAACAACTAATTCTTTCCTGAGTTCAAATGGACTTTCTAAATTCAAGATTTTTGTTTCTAATAGTTGCGACTCTAATATTAATTCCGGATATAGGTTGTTTTCTTTTTCAAGCATTTCAAGCAAACCTTCAATTTTATATGAGTTCGATTTTAGAAAAAGTGTCTTAACCTGTGACCTTAAAGCAAAAATGCCCATATGATATCTGCCTGTAATCACTAAATCAAACTTCTTAAGAAATGTTGCTATAGATGAGTTGGGGACTTCAGTTATAAAATTAATTGTATCGAAACCTTTAGTATTAACATAAGAGCCTAAGCTTAGCTCTGCATCTTCTACGATACCCAAGTAAACTTTATATCCTAATTTTGATATTTCATTTAAATTCAGCACAATTTGCTCTCTTGTCAATTTGGGATTATTAACTGGATGGGCGGCAAGAACTCCAGGAAAATATAAACATGTCCTATTTTCATTTTCTATTGTATAGTTTATATCTTGGAAGAGATCAGCTTTAAATGCGAAATCCGGAATTAAATGGGTCTTTAATTCTGGTAGGATATTATTTAAGTAATTAAACGTCCTAGTCTCTCTTACACTGACTAGAGTTGCATACAAAAGGGTTTCTTTGAGAAGGGTTTTACTTACATTTTGAACTGTACCATTTACCAATATAACAGGCTTATTAGAATCTGCAGAAAATTTAGCCAAACTTAATAGAGTTATTGCTCCAATTGAGTTATGATGTATGGTCCCCTCCATATTGATTACTACTAAATCTGCTGCTAATATATCTCGCTTAATGGATGAGATAATAGCTTCCTTATAATTGTTTTTCCATTTTTTATGGTTGAATTCTTTATCAAATCTCTCTTCTTTTTTTAAACGGCTTGCAACACGTTTGAAAATATTCTTTCTTCTTCCTGACAGCTCTAGCTGAAAGAATTCTCTATAATTCGTGCCAACAGGATATGTCTTTAAATTATCATTCGAAGTAAGTGACAGAAAATCTATCAAAGCATTTACTGTAGAAATACAACCAGGATTTTTTTCCACCCTAGTATCATTAAAAATTAATACATTCACCCTAAAATCCTTTTATTATGCCACACGGTTTTTTTTAGTATTGAAGAAAAGCTATTAACTTCTGCATTTATAACTACAAATTCTTCAATTGCATCATAACGACATATATTTCTACCTCTTAAATCATTTTCTATAAAACCTATATTTAAAGTATATTTTCCATTAATTAGGTCTAAATTCTTTATCACAAAATTAATATCGAATATCTCATTTTTGTTTATATAAACTTCTTCCGTAAGTATAGAAAAAGCTTGATAAATAGAACGCAATTCTTGATCATAAACAGAGTAATGAATTAAGAACTTATTAATTTCAGGAGGCATTTTAAATTTTAAACTCACGGATAAATCCTCCCCATAATTAATTTCTTGTTTATTCAAAGAACAACTGAAATTTTCTAGTTTATATAACCCAACAAAATTTGAAAATCGAGTTTTCTGGGTTACTAGATAATCCTGAATTACATTTCCTATTTCATCATCTTTCATTACAAGACCCTTTTTCATCAAAATACCTCGGGTACAAATTCTACCCGCCTGAGGCATGGAGTGTGTTACAAAAATCATTGCAGTTTTTGAACTCAAATCAACCATACGATTAAAGCTTTTTGCCCTAAAACTTGCATCTCCTACTGCTAAAACCTCATCAATAATTAATATATCAGGCTCTAATTGGGCTGCTATGGCAAACCCTAATCGTACCCTCATCCCAGAGCTGTAATTTCTTACCGGCATTTCTATAAACTCGCGTATTTCTGCAAAATCTATAATTTCTTCAAGTTTATCATCAATTTCCTGTTTTGAAAATCCCAATACTGCACCATTATTGAAGATATTTTCTCGGCCGGTTAAGATGGGATTAAAACCAGCTCCCAACTCTATAAGGGCTCCTACCTTACCACGCATAGTAACACTACCTGCATCCGGCTTTAGCAACCCATTTAATATTCTTAAAAGGGTAGACTTACCGGCACCGTTATGCCCAATTAAGCCCAGGCATTCTCCGCGTTTTAAAGTGAAATTAATGTTTTTAAGTGCCCAGAATTCATCTTTTCTCAACTCAAGACTTGGGGCTTTACCAAATGTACCGCCCACTACATCCTTAACCCCATACCAAAGGCTCTTTTTTAAATCTTTACAGAATTTTTTAGATAAGTTTGATACTTCAACAAGTACTTCTTCCGGCATCTTAAGAGCGTTCTATGATTATAGGTATTGAAATACGATAAAAAAACAATCCTGCTAAACTTATAAGCAGGCTTACCGCCAGTACTCCAATAAAATAGGGTAGCATTGTGAGTTCCTGACCAGTTACCAATTCTCGCATAGTTTGCAGCAAGGGAGTAAAAGGATTTAATAACATTGCCGTGCGTATAAAACTTTCTTCTTTAGGTATAGCATAAACCACTGGCGTGGCGTACATCAAAAATCGCAAACCTAACGATATAAAGCGGGAAATATCACTATACAACAGCGAAAATGGAGTTATAAAGAGACCTATGACTATACCAAAAAATATACTACCCAACATCACAAATGGCACTAGTATCAAATACCACGTGAAGTGGATTTCGTACATAACTAAAAAAATAATAAGCAAAGCAATTTTTGCAAGCGTATCAAATATCATTTTAAACAAACCCGATATAATCAAAGCTTCTTTGGGAAAGTTTACTTTAGACATCATTCCCATGCCAGAGCGTGTACTTTGAGCAGGAGTATTTATGGCTTCTATAATTAACGACCACAATAATGTTCCGGTAAAGGCAAAAACAGGATAAGGCATACCGGTATCCGTGATCTTTACCGTACCTGAATTGTTTAAAAAAATCCAGACCAATGCCGTTGTGATTGGGTTTACAAACATCCAGAGAATACCTAAAATCGATTGACGATAGGAAGCCTTAATATCTCTCACAGCCAATTGTTTAGCAAGATAGAAAGAGCCATAGACATCTTTAAATATATCACCTATAAGGTTGAGAAATGATATCGTATTTTTACTGGTATAGGTTCTTACTTGCACCTTAGATGATTTAAATATTGAATTATATTTTCAATTACTTCTTAGCTCTGGTTTTTAGTGTAAGTGAACTGTCGGTACTGTATTCATAATGTAAAAAGACAAGCTTTTTATTTTTCCAATTGCCGGTCTAACCAGCGCCCAGCTTTTTTGTAAAGTTTTTTTCCTTTACCAACAATCCCTTTTTTGGATTGCGATTGCCGGTAGGCTTCACCATATTTACCATAACCGTAGCCGTATTCGTAGCCGTAGCCATAACCGTAACCCAACTTACTACGTGCGCTAAAATAGTTCAACACAAAACTGATATTCTGAATTTCCTTCTTCTGATACTTATCATTAATCAGGCGCAACATACCTTTTTTAGTGTAGTGCTGCCTGATCACATATAATGTTGCATCTATATACTCGTCCAGTTCTAAAGCATCGGATACCAGACCCACCGGCGGAGTATCCAAAATGATGTAATCGTAACGTTTTTTAAGTTCGGCCATAAAAACCTTCATCTGGTCACTCATCAACAATTCCGATGGATTTGGCGGTACGGCCCCCGCTAAAATCACATCCAGATGCGGTATTTTCGTTTTTTGAATGACCTCATCCAGCTTACTTTCACCGATAAGGTAATTTACAACCCCATGTTCGTTAGGCAGATCAAAATCCCCAAAAATCTTGGGTTTACGCAAATCAAGCCCAACCAACACGGTTTTACGCTCACTAAGAGCAAACACACTGGCCAGGTTGATACTGCAAAAGGTTTTTCCTTCCCCACTAACCGAAGAGGTAATACGCACCGTTTTAGCACCCTGAATATTTTGTTTACGGTAAATAAACTGAAGACTCGAGCGTAATCCTCTAAAAGCCTCAGCTACCGCAGATCGGGGATCTTCAATCACCACCAAATTGCTTTTAGAAACACTTTTACCGATGGCTCCCAAAACCGGTATCCCCGACAAGCGTTTGATTTCATTGGGATTACTGATTTTGGTATCGAAGAAAAACAATAAAAACACAAATGTAAGCGGCACTACCGTACCTCCCACCACAGCCATTACATAACTTACCCCATCGTTTGCACTAATGGCTCCACCGCCGGTATCTTTGGCTTCATCAATAATGATAATGTCCGAGACATTAGCCGCTTTCACAATCCCCGCCTGACTGCGCTTATCGAGAAAAACACCATAAGCTCCCTCAGTAAGGTTATAACGCCGTTGAATACCGAACAACTGTTGCTGCTCTGCCGGTAGCTTTCGCATTTGGCCCTCGGTACGGGCGATCTCATTACGTACATCCCGTAGTTGATTATTCAGTATTTGTTGACTCGAAGCCATATTTTCGAACAATACGGCCTTTATAGCATTGATACGCCGGTCTAGATCTTTGAAGGCCGGGTTATTCGGCTTTGCGGTATACGCCAACCGTCTACGCTCTTCTGCCAGTTCAATAATACTCGAAACACTTGAAGTGACACTGCCTTCCCCAATGCCTGTTATTGAAGGTGCCGGTATATCAGTACCATAATCCTCTCGGGAGCGCAAATAGTTTTCCAGATCCCGATAATACTGCAGGCGCTGTTCCAGGTTTTGCTTTTGCGCATCGAGTTCGGTAATTTTCGCAATCAGGCTCTCTTCACTGCTGCCAATGCCTATACTACTATTCTCATCTCTAAACTTGTCGAGCTCTTCCTGAACGTTCTTCATCTCGACCGATTTAATAGCGAGACTGCTATCAATAAACTGAATGGTTTTAGTAGCAAATAAGTTCTTCCGTTCCAGTTGGTTTTCGGCCAAAATACGTACGGAAGAATTGAGATAATCGACCAGACGGGATTTATTGGTTCCTTTAAGACTCAAGCTCAAAATACTTGATCCGGAAGGAGTCTGATCTATACCAATCCCACGGTAACGCCCCACAACTCCATTAAAACCATTGAACCGAATAAGATATTCTTTTCCTATTTGTGCGGGTATTCCTGAAGGATTCAGTTTAAAATTAAAATAAGGTAAATCAACGGGATCACCTAAAGCATACCTTTCATTTACAGCAGCTGCCGGCAGAGGTAAATTAAACGTCTCTTTGGTGTCATAATTTTGTGCCGAACCTGAGCCTCCATTAAAATCGATATTTAGGGTATAGGTCGAATCGGTATCAAAGACCACTTTGATCATTCTGCCCAATAATTGGGGCCGTGCAGTATTGACATCTACTTTAAACGGAGTTGAACCGTAAATGTCTTCCAGATGGTATTCACCTTGTTGCAGATAATCTACATAGAACTGTAATTTTTCGACTACATCTTCATTATGACTGCGGGAACGCAGCAGGATAATTGCGGTTTGTACTTTATCGGTTGTACCTCCCCAATTGAAGGTAAGGCTGGTATTTGAGGTGAAAAACGGATTCTGGTCATCTTTTACCGTGATCATATTGCTCATACGATACACGGTTTGCCTGCGCACGTTCTTGTAGTATGCGATATAATACCCAATACCGATACACAATACAAAAAGTGGCCACCAGCTAAGCACCTTGAGCAAAAAGCCTCTAAAATCAAAGAAGTTTTGCAGATCCTTTATTTCAAATTCATCTTCCATCTAGAGTCGGGTAACCAAAAGTACTGTGGTTACAGCCAGGGTAAATAATGAAACAATTGTGTTTAAATTTTGCAATCCGGTAGTGCCTATTCCCAGGGATTTCTGCGGAAGCGGATTAACCAGTATTAGGTCATTGGGTTGCACATAATAATAGGGTGAATTGAGTGCGTCAATAGTGGTAAGGTCTACGTGGTGAATTTTCTTCCCTCCCGGGTATTGTCTAATAACCAGAACATCGGTACGATCTCCATATTCCGAAATATCTCCACTATTTACGATAGCCTGAAGCAGGGTAAGATCTTCTACCAATTCCACTTTTGTTCCTGGTCCTCCAACCTCACCGGCAATGGTATACTTGATACCGGCCAACTTAACGGTCACGAATATGTTAGCCTCTTCGGTAAAGTAATCTTCCAGTAATTTCTTCTCGATAATTTTCTGGATTTCTTCGGTGGTGTATCCCAAAACAGATACTTCTCCCAGCGTAGGCAGACGTATCTTCCCGTGACGATCTACTACAAAACCGTCGTAATAATAGCCTTCATCAAGTGTAGACCCTTCTCCTCCCGCTGCTGCAGGGTTGAACAAAGCAACGAGTTCCTGATCTAATGCCTTGACGCGAATGCTCAGCACATCGTTGATCTGAACGTGATACGGGCGTTGCTGTAAATTAACCTGAATTAAACTGTCTTGAGCGACTTGTGTTTCCTGAAGATATTTGAGCTTTTTGGTCGGAATGCATGAGGCAAACATCACCAAACACAGAAACACGATAAATTTTTGTAAGAAATTTTTACCGAATCCGGTAAAAAATGCTGCCGAAATGGCAAAGCTTCGCTGCCTTAAGTCCCATTTTTTGGATAAAGGGGGCAATTTTGTAAGAAATTTCATAGACGTTGGGATAGCAACCGAAACAAATATAGAGTCTTAACACTAAATTATGAAACTTAGTACCGAAGAAGTATGTTAAAACTACCTTTGAGGAAAATTAGATGTCAATAGCCGATAGAAAAGAGCAGGTTAATTGGCTACTTCACTGATGAATTTAATACGATACAGACGCAGTTCGTCCTCGTCATAGTCACCATCAAACTCAGCCATAGCTTCTTCTACATTATCGGTTTCAGCCTCCAGAAAATATTCATGAAGTTCTTCCTGCTGATCTTCATCAAAAAGATCGTCAATCCAATAATCGATATTGAGTTTGGTACCGCTATAAACAATAACCTCCATCTCTTTAATAAAATCATTCATTTCAAGCCCTTTAGCCGATGCGATGTCATCCAGCGGAAGTTTTCGGTCTACGTTTTGAATAATATACAGCTTAAGCGCAGAGTTTGAACCGGTCGATTTGACTACCAGATCGTCTGGTTTTAGAATGTCGTTTTCCTCAACATATTTTTGAATCAGATCTGTAAATTCACGCCCGTATTTTTTGGCCTTACCTTCACCAACCCCAAAAATGTTTGACATTTCTTCGATCGTTGTGGGATATTTAATGGCCATATCTTCCAGTGAAGGATCCTGAAAGACCACGTATGGAGGAACTCCTTTTCGTTTTCCCACTTTTTTACGCAGGTCTTTAAGCATCGCCACCAGCCTGGTGTCTGTCCCTCCACCGGGGCGAAGATTGGCGTTAGGTGCCTCATCAGTCTCCGTGTCGTAAGCATGATCTTCGGTCATCATAAACGACTCCGGCTTTTTGATGAATTTACGCCCGGCATCTGTAAGTTTAATAACGCCATAAGTCTCAATGTCTTTCTTGAGATAACCGGCAACCAAAACCTGACGAATCAATGCTTTCCAGTATGAAGATTCGCGCTCCTTTCCACTGCCAAAGTAGGGTTCTTCGTCTGTTTTATGCGATGCGATGATTGCATTTGATTTACCTACAAGGGTAAAAACCAATTCCTTTGCTTTGTATATGGCCCCGGTTTGCTCTACTACTTTTAAAAGCTGAACAACATCATCCTGAGCCTCGTGCTTTTTCTTGGGGTTGCGTACATTGTCATCAAGGTCACCGCCTTCGCCGGTTTCGTTATCAAATTCTTCACCAAAATAATGCAGAATAAATTTGCGTCTCGACATGGAAGTTTCGGCATAAGCAACCACCTCCTGCAACAACGCATGACCTATTTCCTGCTCCGCAACGGGTTTACCGCTCATAAATTTTTCGAGCTTCTCGATATCTTTGTAGGAATAATAAGCCAAACAATGGCCTTCACCACCGTCCCTTCCGGCACGACCGGTTTCCTGATAATAACTTTCGATACTCTTAGGGATATCGTGATGAATTACAAACCGTACATCAGGTTTATCAATTCCCATACCGAAAGCGATAGTTGCCACCACAACGTCTACATCTTCCATCAAAAACATATCCTGGTGTTTCACGCGGGTTTTAGCATCCAGCCCGGCATGGTAGGGTACTGCAGAGATTCCATTTACCTGTAAAACCTGGGCCAGCTCTTCTACCCGTTTCCGGCTCAAACAGTAGATGATACCGCTCTTACCCTGATTCTGCTTTACAAAACGTATGATGTCTGCGTCTACGTTTTTGGTCTTGGGTCGAATCTCGTAATATAAATTGGGGCGGTTGAAAGAAGCTTTGAATGTTTTGGCATCTGAAATACCCAGGTTTTTAAGAATGTCTTCCTGTACTTTTGGAGTAGCTGTCGCCGTAACCGCTATAATCGGAATGTTTTCACCAATGCGTTTAATAATATGACGCAGATTACGGTATTCAGGCCTAAAATCGTGGCCCCACTCACTGATACAGTGCGCCTCATCAATCGCCACAAAACTGACTTTCTCCTGACGCAGGAAATCGACATGTTCATCTTTGGTTAAAGATTCCGGAGCTACATAAAGAAGTTTGGTAATCCCGTTTGATATATCCTCCTTCACCTGTTTAATCTCCCCTTTAGTAAGGGAAGAATTGAGCACGTGAGCAATCCCGTGTTCTTTTGAAATGCCTCGTAAGGCATCAACCTGATTTTTCATCAGCGCAATCAACGGGCTCACCACTATTGCCGTACCTTCCTGAATAAGTGCTGGCAACTGGTAACAGAGGGATTTCCCGCCACCGGTAGGCATGATTACGAATGTATGCTTTCCATTTACTATGCTTGTAATAACATCTTCCTGGAGCCCCTTAAATTTGCTGAAACCAAAATATTTCTTGAGGGCTTCGTGTAAGTCTATTTCGCTTGAATTCATTAATGCTTCTTCAATTTTGCATACATTTGTATCCTAAATATAGTAATTTCTACTCCACAAACAAACGGCTTAATCCCATTACTTTTGAATAACTACGAGCAGATTTTAAAAAATGCCAGACACACCCTGAGTATCGAGCATCAAGCCATCGGTTTGCTGACAGAGTTATTGGATGACGATTTCGCCAAAGCGGTCCTTGCTATTTTTAACGCAAAAGGCCGGGTAATTATTACCGGAGTGGGCAAAAGTGCCATTATTGCAAAGAAAATCGTAGCCACTTTAAATTCCACCGGAACTCCAGCTGTTTTTATGCACGCAGCAGATGCGATACATGGTGATCTGGGAACTATTCTTGACGAAGACATTGTGCTATGCCTTTCTAATAGCGGCAGCACACCCGAAATTAAGGTTCTAATCCCTTTAATACGAAGCCGGAAAAATAAGATCATTGGTATGACCTCAAATAAAGAATCGTTTCTGGCTAAACAGGCCGATGCTCTTATTTGGGCTTATGCCGAAAGAGAAGCGTGCCCGCACAATCTGGCGCCAACTACCAGCACCACTGTACAATTGGTTTTAGGAGATGCTCTGGCACTGGCACTCTTAGACTTACGCGGATTTTCCAAGGAAGATTTTGCAAAATACCATCCCGGCGGAGCTTTAGGAAAGCGCATGTTCTTACGCGTGAATGATTTAATTGCATTGCATGAAAAACCCGAAGTTCCCGAAGATGCTCCCATCAAAGAGGTTATTGTGGAGATTTCAAAAAAACGTCTGGGAGTTACTGCGGTAACCAAAGATGGAAAAATTATGGGAATCATAACTGACGGAGACATCAGGCGCATGCTTGAGAATAACGAAGTGCTTACCGGTCTTACCGCAAGGAGCATCATGAGCAGGAACCCAAAAACCATTCCCTGTGAGGCGATGGCTACCCAGGCTCTGGAAATTCTTGAAACCTATAGTATAACACAACTCCTGGCTGTAGATAATCAAAATAATTACGCAGGAGTAGTACATTTGCACGATTTAATAAAAGAAGGTATCCTATAATGGCTAAACGAAAGCAGGTAAACCCCGACGAAATGTCTTTTCTAGACCATCTTGAAGAACTGAGATGGCATTTAATACGCGCTACGCTTGCTATTGTAATAGTTGGCACCGTTGCCTTTATTTTTAAGGATTTTATTTTTGACCAGATCATTTTTGCCCCGGCACGCCCCGATTTTATATCGTATGATTTGCTTTGTCAATTGGCCAACATTTTTGGTTCTGACAAAGGCTGTATTAATGAAATGGATTTTGAAATTCAAAACCGAACCATGGGCGGGCAATTTAACGCGGCGATCTGGACTTCGATCATCGTGGGTCTGGTGGTCGCATTTCCTTATGTGATCTATGAATTTTGGAGATTTATTTCTCCCGGTCTTTATGAAAAGGAGCGCAAAAACTCGCGTGGTTTTATTATCATATCATCACTCTTATTTTTTATGGGGGTTTTATTTGGTTACTACGTAATCGCGCCGCTTTCTATAAATTTCCTCGCAAACTTTACTGTTGGAGATGTGGTTAAAAACCAATTTGACATCGGCTCCTACATAGGTCTGGTGCGTGCCAGTGCCATTGCAGCCGGCCTGATATTTGAATTGCCTATCATCATCTATTTTTTTACAAAAATTGGTTTGGTAACTCCACAATTTTTAAGAAAATATAGAAAATACGCCCTCGTTATTGTTCTAATCGTTTCGGCAATTATTACGCCTCCCGATATCTCTACTCAGGTAATCGTATCTATTCCTATATTAATTCTGTATGAGGTAAGTATTTTCATCTCAGCTTTTGTGATGCGCAAGGAGCTGAAAGAACAAAATAAAATCAAAAAGAAACAAGCTTAATCACCCCTTATATGTCTCAAGATAAAACCAATCCGGTTGCCGAATTCAACGCGTATCGCGCAAAAATGAACGATAAAATTCTGGCTGATAAAAACAAAATCATCAACCGTATTTTTAACCTGGATACCAATGCATTTTCCGCAGGTGCGCTTGATGTAAAAACCAAAGAACTTCTGGGGCTTGTCGCTTCAACAGTTATACGTTGTGACGACTGTATACGATACCATTTAGAAAGTTGTTATAAAGAGGGCGTTACGCGTGAAGAAATGATGGAAACGATGGGAATTGGCACCCTTGTAGGTGGCACTATTGTTATACCCCATTTACGCAGAGCCTATGAATTTTGGGAAGCTTTGGAAGAAAATACTAAGCAAGAATAATACGCAAAGCGGAAAGCCTGCGTTTTAAAAGAACCTATCAATCCTGGAAAGATGAAACTACGTGCTGAAAATCTAATGAAATCCTATAAAGGCCGAAAGGTCGTTAAAGGGATTACTGTTGAAGTGGAACAAGGAGAAATTGTAGGTTTACTTGGACCAAACGGCGCCGGCAAAACCACCTCTTTTTATATGATTGTTGGGCTTATTAAACCTAACGGCGGAACCATTTATCTGGACAACAAAGACATTACCAAATACCCGATGTATAAACGCGCCCAGAACGGTATCGGCTATCTGGCACAGGAGGCATCCGTGTTTCGGAAACTGAGCATTGAAGAAAACATTCTGAGCGTTCTGCAAATGACCAAGCTGAGCAAAAAAGAACAGCGCGCTAAAATGGAAGAACTTATCGACGAGTTTAGTCTGGGGCACATTCGCAAAAATCGGGGGGATTTACTTTCGGGTGGGGAGCGCCGTCGTACCGAAATTGCACGTGCATTGGCTACCAACCCCAATTTTATTCTTCTTGACGAACCTTTTGCCGGGGTTGACCCGGTTGCAGTAGAAGATATTCAGCGTATTGTAGCGCAGCTGAAGCAAAAAAACATCGGTATTCTCATTACCGATCACAACGTACAGGAAACCCTTGCCATTACCGATCATACCTATTTGATGTTTGAAGGAAATATTCTTAAGCACGGGGTACCCGAAGAGCTAGCTGCAGACGAGATGGTACGTAAAGTGTACCTGGGTCAAAACTTTGAGCTGCGTAAGAAGAAACTGTTTCAATAGATCCCGAAACAGTTCAACATCTTTTTTTTCTACTTGTATTTGCTATTTAAGAGCCTTAGGCAGTAATGGTCTAACTGTCCATGTTTATTAAAAGGCTGTCGTTTTTAAGGTATATATTTTGCTTAGTGCACAGTGATTATTCACCATTATTCCATCCAATTGTTAAAATAGTAAATCTTTTCGTCTAGGGAGAGTAGCAAAGGTACTTTGTATAAAAAGTCGCCAAAAATGAAATAAGCGTTTTGAAACTAGGATCGAAGCTTTAATTGAGATCAGAACAAATGACTGTCATATTGTTAATAAAATCTTAAATTCAGGCTTTTTAAAATCCGTTTTTATACTCTCTTCATACTCTATCCTAGGCTTTGCTATGCCTTTGACTGGGAGTTGCCCTGCTCGAGCCTAGGTTTTAATGCTACAAATCTGTTTCTGACAATCCTAAATCTCGTGGTTTAGCTATTTTAATTTAGGATCGTAATAAACAAGTAAAGGTCAATACGGATCTACGATCTATATATCCGGGCTCTGGGATTTTCAAAAGTGAGCACTCCATTCTTCCAACCTTTGAGCGGTGCTGCTACTTCCCGAATTGCATCTTCCTTCTTTTCAGAATCAATGAGTATAAAAGTCGCCGGAGAGCCTTCTTTAATTTCATACGGCACATTTAAAATTGATGCTGCATTTTTAGTGATCATATCAAAAACATCTTCCATATGTTCTCGCTTTGAAAGCTGAATCACATTGGCATACAGATTGGCCATTCTGCACAAATCGGCATCTCCGTAAGGAGTAAACGGATTCAACACATTATTGCTCGACAGCGAAGTCAACACGCCGTGATCGCCGAGCTTATTAGCATTAGTTACACCTCGCGGAATGAGCTTGTCAGATGCTCTTCCATTTAAAAACAGATCGGTTGCCGGCAAAACAGTCAAAGCGATTTTTGCCTCGGCAAGCTTCTTGGCCATTTTCACAAAAGCCTTCTCATCCATCGCGGCCAGTTTGGTCACGTGACCTATAGAGACCTTTCCTTTATACTTGCGCTTCAGCGTTTGTTTGCACAAGTAGGGTATGGAGGAATCTTCAGAATCCAAATCAAAATCCAAATGAAAATCTACCGGTACTTTATACTTTTCGCCCAAATCAAAAATAAGATCCATATGCTTTTCAGGATTCTCATCTTTATACGGGCAACCACCTACCCAATCAGCCCCATCCTGAAGCGCTTTTTCTAAAAACTCATAGGTTTCCATTTCCTGAGTCAAACCTTCCTGCGCAAACGCACAAATCTGCAAATCAAGCGCAAAAGCATAGTCCTTTTTCAGACGTTTGATGGCTTCAAAAGAGCGCATTCCGGCACGAGGATCAATCTCAACAAAAGTGCGCATCACCTGCGTTCCGTTTTTTATGGCTTTTTCAATTACCCGACTCCCCCTCTCGTAAACATCATCTTCGGTAAATTCTATTTTAGCCGAGCTCACTTCACTTACTGCCTCTTCGAGCGTGCCTGCTTTAATCGTACACCGGTCGAGAATACACGCTTTGTCTAAATGAATGTGCGATTCCACATAACCGGGAATCAGCAATTTTCCCTCACAATCCATTTCATTATCTGCTACCGCGAAATTACTCTGGATTTCACCGACTTTTCCATCTTCAATTTTTAGAACCACCAGTCCCTCGTGACCGCGTAATTGTACATTCTTTAGGGCAAAATCTTTCATAAGCTGTATTCTTTGTTTCTTAAAAATACGGGTTTGACCCAACCGAATTATAGATTTTGCAAAAGTTTAGTAAGGCTAGTTCGCTTTACTCGATTCGTTTCTCAATAATATTTTGTGTTTGTTGAAGCCAGTCTGCAGAATAATCGAGATAAACATCTGGCGCTACTCCCACTCCTTCGTAAGGTAAATATTCACGGTGCCTCTTGGACGAAAGGTATACTTTAAAAAAGTTGCTGGGGAGTATTGAAATATCTCCTTTCAACTCATAGGCAATTACTCCTTTGGTTCGATCCCCTAAGATGGCCGCAGCTTTTGCTTTTTTAAGCCTGACTGCAAACTGCTCCGCATTACTCCCGGTATTTTGATTGATAAGCACAAACAATTGAATGTCGTTATCCAGATTTTCTAAAAGTTCAAATAAAATATCTGAATTGCGATTGCCGCCGCCGCCATTATCTCTTAAATCAACAATAAGATTATCTGCAATAGTTCGTTTTTTAAGTTCCTCGTAAAATTTTTCAGCTTCACCCAAAACCGGATAAAACCCACTAAAATCTCCTACTTTAATATAACTCACCTCTGGTTTTATTTGCTCGAAATGATAGGTGCTATCAGCAAAAGCTGCTCGCCAATTACTGATTTGAGTCGTATCTTTTTTGAGGCTTAAACTTATGAACTCCCCATTCTTAAAACCCGTAGTTATGGGAACAGGAATTTTAGTGGAGTAATTGCCCATCACTGCTAAAGCACGCCCCTGTTCTTTCATTTTTAGAATTCCGAGTTGCTCGCCTTCTTTCCAAAGTGGCAGTTCTGATCGCAATACGATCATCTTATAATCATCAGAGGAACTATGCTTCACAACCCCTATCTCCAGGCTTCTACCTGCACGATAAATTCCTTCAATTTCTTCAATGCCCTTGTTGGACAGGTTATTCTGCAAAGTCTCAAGATCACCGGAAAAATCCGGATACATCTTAAAAAGAGCGGTTTCTTTAAATGCTGCCAGTTTATCCTCATCTTTAAGCATTTCTGCATCAAATTTTGCATTTCCATACACAATGCTATGTCGGTCATTGATCAGTTGCACAGTTTCCACCAACAACAAATAGCAATCAAAAAGAGGCATTTTTGAAGTTACTTTAGAGGCAATTGGTCTTAGTTTTTGATCAAACGCCTTCTTATCTCCTCTGTAATCATTTTTATAGGCGGGACTTTTCTTAATCTTTTTGACCAGAAAATTCAAATCCTGTTTGCAATCACAGGTAGCTTCTTGCGCCATTAACGAACAGGTAGAAAGCAGAATTAAACATAAAAAATAAAGCGAAATTTTAATTTTAAGAGCAGTCTTCATCGGTTTGTGTTTTAAAAGTTTGATGAGACAAATCTAGAAAGCGATTTTAATCAAACTACCTGTTTATAGGTGTTTGGGGCGAAATACCACTAGTTTGTGGTGAAATTAAGCGCGGCTTTTACTTCAGGGAGATAGGTTTTTGAAACCGAACATTGCAAATCGTGAATCATTGTGATTTTAAACCTGCCATTTTCTGAACTTACATATTTGTAATGATCGGGATTAATCAAAAACGAGCGATGCACCCGAAGCAGTTGTGGTAAATCTGAAGCTACAGCGCTCAGCGTATTTCTGATTAAATGCTTTTTAACCCGATTGTCTTCGGTATAGATCACCTCAACATAATTATCTGCACTCGTAATCATAATGAGTTGGTTAAACGCCAACCGGAATCCTTCGTAATTACCCGATCCGGCGATGGTGATTTTTTGCTCTTCTTCCCGTTTTTCGAGGTAACGCCCCAGACCATACCTTCCTGCTGCAATGATGGGCAAAACCACCAAAAGCGCCGGGATGTAAATTGCCGTTATAAAATATGACAGCGTATACGGATTGGGTTCATAAGCAACTACCACAAACAGGTACACCATACGCACCAATACCAGTCCCAAAAGCGAAAAAGCTAGCAGCATCAATAACTCAGAACTTAATTTCCAGTTTTGGGAGTGATAGGCATAGAGCCAGGACTGCAGGGGTAAAAGCACGAGGTAACCCGAAGATGCCACAAGACTGTAAAGGGGCAAAAAAATCAATTTCTCGTTAAACCGTAGCTCCCCCACATCAAGCGGCTCCGTAAAAAAGAGAAATAGAAAAACCCACAGAAATAATCCCAGAGCAATAAAAAGATGGCGCTTTAAAACCGGATCAAAGGGGTATTTGTTGTTCATACATTAGTCAAAATACACAGGATTATCTTCCCGTGCAATTTTAACCAATTTTACCAGTTGCTCTTCAAGAATACGGTCGGGAGATAATTCCGGGAGCTTATTCATATCAAACCAGTCTACACCTCCAATATCAAAATTGGGGTCAAAACTACCTTCCTGTATTTTACACAAAAAGCACAGTTTATACACATAATGGGTTTGTGGAGGATGCGGATATTCGCGCTTGTCTAAAACAGCCAATAAGCGGATCACCTCAGCCTTAAAACCCGTTTCTTCTTCAATCTCTTTTAAGACATTTTCTTTGGGTGTAAGCCCGATTTCTGCCCAGCCACCTGGCAACGTCCATTTATCATCTACCGTTTCTTTGACGAGTAAAACCTGCTTGTTTTCATTCAAAATCAAGCCGCGCACATCGACTTTGGGCGTGGGGTAATCGGTTTCCGGAACAAAAAAATCCTGCAATTGTTCAACCTTTACATCGGTAAGAATGCTCATCATCTCCAGCGATATCGCGCGTAATTCTTCATAACGCTCAGCATCATAATTTTCCTGATTGTAGACCAAGCCGGCCTCCGCCAGAGATTTTATCTTTTTAATTTGGTTGAGGAGGTTAGCAGAAATATCCATGGAGGTCATTTAATCTTTTATCGTCTGTGAAGGTGTTAGTTTTTCCGGCACTTCTTCCGGTTTGATGCGCTTTTGAAGCAGTAAAATTTGCCCTAAATGGCTTGACTGATGTTCCATCACATGAAACCAGCCGTAGAAATTGGTCATTCCCGCTCCGGGAATTTCTTCCTGAAGCCAGGCATCATCACGCTTGGCGAGTTCTTTTTTAGTTTCAGCCCGTACTTCATTATAAAGATCTAGATAATAATTGACCTCATGACCTTTAAATGCATCTCTTCCAGCATCTCCCAAATCCAGAGCATCGCCCCATTTTTCTTCTTCTTCTTTATTGAAAAACCGACCTTCAAAAGTCATCACCTGATACAGTTTTTCGGCGGCAGCTAAATGCATAATCAATGCACCAATGCTGTTTGCCTTTTCGTCCATCAAATAATCCAACTCGTAAACTGAATGGTTTTGCACCGAACCTTCTACCCGCTCTTTCATCGCATCAAGCATACTAATCAAAACGCCCATCTGTGGCGTGTAACCTTCTTCAGCAACAATTTCCATAGGTCGCGGTGGAGTTACGCCACGGCCTTTTATTAAAATGGCCTGAGTGCCTGCGGTAGCGTCTTCCGTTACCTGAGAATCGTATTCTTTAATTTTAAGTTGCTCTCCTTCCACAATGCCACTACTCCAGCCGCTTAGCGGATTCTCTGTTGTACTCAGTTCAAAAGAGGCATTTTGAATAGGCGCTTCCACAAAATCCCCGTTTTCGTCCTGGATAAGCAGTTTAAGGTCATCAAAATAGAAATCTCCGTTTCGCATACACAATCCGCCAATACTTAAGGTTTTTGCTTCTTGATCAAATGATCCTTCAATGGTATACGCCGTCCAGTTTTCTGAAGTAGCCGGGCGGTCCATCATATTATCAAAAAAGCCGGTTTCTTTGTTTTTATTGTCTACACGAGCCCACAATCCCGCTACGCCTTCGGGATCGTCAGTAATTACTTTAATTTTTCCGGTAAGCTTGAAGTTCACTTCTTTTTCAGCCTGCACATCCATAGTCTGAGTAAAAGAAGTCCAGCTTCTTGAGATCGCGTCTTGAGCACTGGCGGTAATCGAAATAGCCGTAAATAACAGGAAAAGGAGTTTGGTAGTTTTGAATTGCATGGTTGTTCAGGTTTTGGTTTCCTTAATAGACCGTTAAACAAGTTAAACGTTACAAAACGAGTATTAAACCTGATTTCTGGCCACTAGAGAAAGTAGCACATAAAGTATGATTATAAGCGGAATTGCCAGAAAAGTAAGCCAAAATAATAAAATCAGGGCAAGCAATAAAAACCCGTAACGGACTTTGTTTGCCGCAAATCCCCAACTTTTAAATTTCAAGGCGAAAAGCGGAATTTCAGCATTCAACATGTAGCAACTCAGGGCTGTTAATCCCAACAAAAACCAGGTGTTTGTGATAAGACTTTCGGCCAAGGCATTATCCTGAAATTGCACGATAAGCGGTAAACTGATGATGAGCAACGCATTTGCCGGCGTAGGCAAACCGATAAACGAAGTGGTCTGTCGCGTATCAATATTAAATTTCGCAAGGCGAAAAGCAGAAGCCAGGGTAATCGCAAAACCCAAAAATGGGATTACGGAAATACTGTCCCAGGTCATCCCGGCTTCAACCCAGCGATCACCGGTATTCCAATGCTCGAGTTTATGCAGCATTTGAAACATCACCATTCCGGGCACAACACCGCTGGTTACTACATCGGCCAATGAGTCTAATTGCAAGCCCAGTTCCCCTTCTACTTTGAACATACGAGCAAAAAAGCCATCAAAAAAATCAAAAAAGATACCCGCCACAACCGCGTAAGCCGCATAATCGAGATGGCCGGTTGCTGCGAAAAAAGCTCCCAGCATTCCACAAAATAAATTGGCCATGGTAAACGCGTTGGGTATATAATTTTTGATGGTCATAGTACGTATTTATTGTTAGTGTCATCGACACAGGATTAGTCTTTCACCAATCCCGGTCACCCGTAAAAATAGTTAAATTCTTTTGGCGGTCTTCTTCTCTTAAGAAGACCCTAACGTTATCTGCAATTTCTGCTTCACAATTTCACAAGCTCCATATACTTTACCGCAGAAAATAAAGTTTAAATTGTCAGATCGTTTATTCAAATTTGCCCAAAATCAATTTTTAGGTTGAGAAAATTACTATTTACGACAATTTGCTTGCTTTTGACTCTGGGTTTAAAGGCGCAAGCGGTGCGTAAATATTCTAACGAATTTCTCAATATCGGGGTGGATGCCGCCTCCCTCGCAATGGCAAATGCGGTTACTGCCAGTTCAAAAGATGTAAACAGCGGCTATTGGAACCCCGCCGGACTCGTAAATCTCGAGGACAATCAACTCTCTCTTATGCACGCAAGTTATTTTGCCAATATTGCGCTGTATGATTATGCCGCTTTCGCAAAACGTATAGACGACCGCAGTGCGATGGGGATCTCATTGATACGCTTTGGAGTGGACGACATCCTGAATACGACCCAACTAATAGACGCAGACGGAAACATTGACTACAACCGCATCAGTTTGTTTTCTACTGCAGATTATGCGCTCACCTTTTCTTATGCACGTGAGTTACCCGTACAGGGCTTGAATCTGGGAGCAAATGCCAAAGTGGTACGCAGAATCATCGGGGATTTTGCGTCCAGCTGGGGTTTTGGACTTGATTTTGGATTGCAATACTCGAGTGGTGATTGGGATTTTGGATTGATGGCTCGGGATATCACGACAACGGTAAACACATGGGCTATTGATGAAGAACAATTTGAAACCATACGTGGAGCTGTAGCCGGACAAAATCAGGAATTGCCGGAAACGCTCGAAGTCACCATACCTAAATTACAATTGGGCATCGCGCGAAGTTGGTTGATTCGCTACGATTACTCCATCAAAGCAGAAGTAGATTTACTGATGCGTTTTACCCAAACCAATGATATTATTTCCACTTCTGGCGTGAGTGCCACGCCGGCTGCCGGCTTTGAATTTGGATATACCGGGATTGTTTTTATAAGAGCCGGAGTGGGCAATTTTCAGGAAATCACGCAATTGGACGGTAGTAACCGAATCGGTTTTCAACCCAATATTGGTGTAGGTTTTCAATACAAAGGCATCCACATCGACTATGCCCTTACCGATATTGGTGATCAAAGTGCCGCTGTATACTCCAATATTTTTTCGGTAAAGCTAGATTGGGAGTTGTTTCGGTAGCTTCGCTACGATTTATTTGGATTTTCAACCCCTAAAATCACTCAGCTACCCTTAATTCAAAATTCAAGGTTTGAAATTCAAATGGAGCTCAGGAAGAGTTTTTTTTATATTATTCAGAATTTGAAACTAATAGCATTGTAAAGTAAACTCTAGACGTTCAGTCTCTTCCTCATAAAAAACGTATATAGACCCCAGATCTCCCCACATCAGATTGGCATTTTCCTCAGAATCTACTTGAAACAAAAGCTTTAAAGGATTCCCCTCAATATTTAAAGGCGTCGCCTCTCCCTGAACCCATTTAGGATAACCTCCAAGTTGACTCTGATAATCCTGTTTCCCTATCAAACCTAAAACACTATTCTCATAAGCTTCCCAGGGTGATTCTTCATTGAGTACGCAGGATAACTTAGCAGCTTCAGCCTTAAATAAATCAATGCCTTCCCAATCGGGTAAACTTCGATCAGATATAAAATCTATTTTACAAAATGGTGATTCGACTAATTCTTCAGGTCTGGAAATAAATTCTATATTTTGCTTGTCGACTTTGTGGTAGATTTTCACCAACCAGCCATCCTCTCCGGTATCCCACGGTAACTCATCCCAATCGTAAAACAATTGAACCAAAGCTATATTTTCAGGCAACTCCAATTCCTTTGAATTAAATACCTGAAACACAAAATCCAGAGCTTTCCCTTTTTCAGTTGTTGGCCATGACTCTCCCATTTCAAAATAAGGATGTCCACCAAAATGGGATTCTAACTGAGTGTTTTCAGAAAGTGTTGAAGGCGGTAGTAGATGTAATCTAGTCGTTTGCCTGATTAAAGGTTTGATTAAATTTTCTAAATCTGAAGCTGATTTTAAGTTCAGCTCATTCAGTTCGCTTTTGTATTTCTCAATATGAGAAGCTGCCTTAGCGGAAGCTTTTTCATTCTTTTTACCGAGTAATTTATTCCAGAACCCCATAGGAGATAACGGCTTTAATTGAAACTTGAAATCTTATCATTTAACTCTTCGTCGCCCTCAACATTTCCCGTTTTCCGGGAGGGCCGGGTAAACGTTCTACAGTAAAACCTACGGCCTGCATTGCGCGACGCACACTGCCTTTAGCCGCATAGGTTACTAAAACTCCGTCTGCTTTTAATGCCGTATGCATTTTTTTAAATATAGATTCGCCCCAAAGCTCGGGTTGCACCCGGGCACCAAATGCATCAAAATAAATGAGATCGTGCTCCTCCTTATCAGTTAAAGTTTCAAAAGTCTGCTGACGCTTTTTTAAATTGAATTGTGAATTAATTGCAGCATACTTTTCCCAATCTACGCTATGCATCCTTTCAAAAACCGAAGTATACTCTTCAGCCTTCAGCAATTCGATATAGTTGAGTTGTTTAATTTCTTCCGTAGAAACAGGGTAGGCTTCAACACCTTCATAATTCAGTTTGAGCTTTAAATTTTCAGCGTGAATTAAAGTAAGAATTGCATTCAAACCCGTGCCAAAGCCTATTTCCAGAATATTAAGCTCGTGTAAATGTGGCTTTTTCGCGTAAGCGTGATCAAAACCCATTTTAAGAAAAACGTGCTTCGCTTCCTGCACCGCACCATGCATAGAATGGTATTGCTCATTCCATTCCACAAGTTGTATCGTGGTAGAGCCGTCTGCGGTTTTAACGATTTTACGCTCCACCCTATTCAGCGATTTTCACTCCGCTGGCTGTAAAGCCCAGGCTTTTCTTGGGTTTGGTTATCGCTGCAATTTCGGTTTCGCTCTTTCCGGCATCTTTTGCATAGTGCTGCTGCTCTTCAACAGGCACTTCACTAATAAAAGCCAGACCGTGAACAACTACACGCTTACCGCCCAAATCTTTCGGCACAAAAAAGCCATAGTCTTTAAACTTCACCATTACGGGATCATCAGCTCCTACATCAACCTGCATCCAACAACCTTTTGCCTGGCACACTTCTTTAACAGGACCTTCAAAGGTTACCTTTACCGTATCTCCGGTTTTTAAGTTTGAGTAGATTTCGCCCAGCTCGTAAGCTGAAAGTATGGTTTCGTTCTTAAAATCATCACCAAAAACAGGCAATTCTGCCGCTGCGACTTCTTCAACTTCCATCGCAACAGGTTTTTCGCTCGTGTTTTGTTTACATGAAAACAAAATCAGAGCAACAAAAAATATGTTATAGATTTTTCTCATAATCATTTTCTTTTAATGATTCTTTGTCTGTAGTGAATTAAAACTCTAAAAATGGTTTTTACACCTATTGAAAACAAAGCATTATTGTTAATCTGTTTTCTTAGGGTTAATCTCAAAACAGACCAGTAGACCCTAAAGACCTTATTATGATGTAAAAATAATCATTTCTTGAGCTTACTTACTTTGAGAAAATGATAAATTTGTGCTTATAAATCGCACGATTATGACAGATACTTTAACGATCACCAAAGCTGAAAAGTCAAAAATCAATCAGGTTGACTTTAGCAATCTGGCTTTTGGTAGCATTTTTACAGATCACATGTTTGTATGTGACTATAAAAATGGAAGCTGGCAAGCTCCTGAAATTAAGCCTTATGGTCCGTTGGAATTAGACCCTTCGGCCAAAGTTTTTCACTACGGTCAGGCAGTCTTTGAAGGTATGAAAGCCTACAAAGACGAGAACGGCGATATTTTTATGTTTCGCCCTGAAGAGAATTTTAACCGCATCAACAAGTCTAGTGAGCGTCTGGCTATGCCCGCTTTTGAAAAAGACTACTTTTTTGATGGCCTGAATACCCTACTCAATCTGGAGAAAGACTGGATCAAGCCGGGTGAAGGCAATTCACTTTATATTCGTCCGTTTGTCATTGCGACCGAAAATGGAGTTCTAGCATCTCCTGCGACCGAATATAAGTTTATTATCATTTGTGCACCCGCTCAGGCCTATTACAGTGACAAAGTACGCGTACTTTTTGCAGATCACTATAGCCGTTCTGCAGATGGCGGTGTGGGTTACGCTAAAGCTGCCGGTAACTATGCAGCGCAATTTTACCCTACCGAACTTGCCAAAGAAAAAGGTTACAATCAGGTGGTATGGACAGACGCAAGCACGCACGAATACCTGGAAGAAGCCGGTACGATGAACGTATTTTTTCGCGTGAACGATACCTTGCTAACCGCGCCTACCAGCGATCGTATTCTTGACGGTATTACCCGTAAAAGTTTAATCGAGCTCGCGCGCAGTCAGGGTATCAACGTAGAGGTACGCCCCGTAAAAGTTTCTGAAATTGTGGAGGCCGCTGAAAACGGTTCGCTAAAGGAAATGTTTGGTGCCGGTACCGCAGCAGTGATCTCTATAATCTCGGGCTTCACGCATAAAGACAAGCAGTTTGATTTGCCTGAGCTTGATGATGCGTATGCTCCAAAACTGAAAAAACAATTAACCGAATTACAGGCCAATCGCGCCGAAGATCCATTTGGATGGCGTTATTCGGTTCCTGGCATTGAGGTATAGTTTTTAGAATAATTTCGCATTCGCAGAAAACCAATAAAACCCAAAGCAGCTATGATTTGCTTTGGGTTTTGTGTTTGTAGACTTTAGGTGTATTTTTGCACCTCATTTTTAAACCGAAGACATGCAAGACGGAATATATGCCAAATTTCATACGCCAAAAGGCGAAATTCTGGTAAAACTAGAGCACGAAAAAACTCCCGGAACGGTTGGTAACTTTGTTGCCCTGGCCGAAGGAAACCTCGAAAACTCCGCTAAAAAACAAGGAACACCCTATTACGACGGATTGAAATTTCACCGTGTAATCCCCGATTTTATGATTCAGGGAGGTTGCCCACAGGGAACCGGTACCGGAAATCCCGGTTACCAATTTGATGATGAATTTGATGCTTCCTTAAAGCACGATGCACCCGGAAAACTCTCTATGGCAAACGCAGGGCCGGGAACAAACGGAAGTCAGTTTTTTATTACCCATACCGCAACTCCCTGGTTAGACGGCAAACACACCGTTTTTGGAAGTGTTGTTGAAGGTCAGGATGTGGTTGATGTTATCGCTCAGGGTGATAAAATGGAGCAGGTAGAAATCATTCGCGTAGGTGATGAAGCCGAAAAGTTTAACGCAGTGGAAGCCTTCAGAACTTTTGAAGGTGCTCGTGAAAAGCGTATCGCAGCTGAGCGTGCAGCAAAAGCAGAAGCTCTTGATAAACTGAGTGAAGGTTTTAAAGAAACTAAAAGCGGTTTACGCTATCAAATCATTCAGGAAGGTAACGGTAAAAAAGCTGAAGCCGGTAAAATGGTATCGGTACATTATAAAGGTCAGTTGGCTGACGGCACTGTATTTGACTCTTCCTATAAAAGAAATCAGCCTTTAGATTTTCAGGTAGGTGTAGGTCAGGTGATCGCCGGTTGGGATGAAGGTATTGGTTTGCTAAAAGTGGGTGACAAAGCCCGTTTTGTAATACCTTCAGATTTAGGCTACGGAAGTCGCGGTGCAGGTGGCGTTATCCCGCCCGATGCGATTTTGGTTTTTGACGTAGAATTGATGGACGTTAAGTAAACTTTCAATCACTATAAAATAAAGGCCGTCTGAAAAGATGGCCTTTTTGATTTTCTGCTTTCAATTAATCATTTAGTATTCTGCCTTTTAGCTTTCAAGCTTAATCCCATTTGTGCTTTTATTCCTGATTGCTTATTTTAAAGGAACTAATAACCAAAAAATTAGAACCAATGGGAAAAGGAGATCAAAAGACCAAGCGCGGAAAAATACACCGCGGCACTTACGGCAAACTCAGACCAAAAAAAGGAAAGAAGAACCCCGCAACGACCGCTGATGTGCCTACAAAACAGACCGCTACCAAAACCAAAGAGGCCGGCAAAGCGACCTCTGATAAAAGTTTAGCAGATAAAAAACCTTAGGTTTTAACGCACAAAAACGAGTTCGTTTTTTTCTAAATCGGAGTATTGCTCGCTAAAGCCATACCCGTCATAATCAAAGCCCTTAAGGTCTTCTATGGTCTGTACATCCTTATCTATCACGTACCGCACCATAGAACCACGGGCTTTTTTAGCGTAAAAGGATATAATTTTAAGTTTTCCGTTTTTATAGTCTTTAAAAACCGGAGTGATTACCGGTACCTTTAATTTTTCCGGCTTAACTGATTTAAAATATTCTTGGCTCGCAAGGTTTAAAAACAACTCGTCTTCTTTAAGTTCTTTATTAAGCGCATCCGTGATTTTTTCGCCCCAAAACTCATAAAGATCTTCGTTATGACCACTCTTGAGTTTCGTTCCCATCTCTAAACGATAAGGCTGCATCAAATCAAAAGGTTTCAAGACGCCGTAAAGTCCGCTAAGAATACGCAGGGTATCCTGAAGTTTATCCAGTTTTTCGGTTGGAATGGTATACGCATCAAGACCCGTGTACACATCGCCGTCAAAGGCAAAAACTGCGGGACGAGAATTCTTTTTAGTAAAAGGTGTGGTAAATTCTTTATAGCGCTGGTAATTGAGGTCGGCCAGCTTATCGCTGATGCTCATCAATTCTGAAATCTCCGCTTTTGTTTTACGCTCCAGCTTTTTGCTTAAGGTTTCAGCCTCTTCCAGGAACTGAGGTTGGGTTGCCCGTGTTGTGGGTAGCTTATCTTCATAATTCAAGGATTTTGCGGGCGAAACAACTGCTTTCATAACTAGTGATTTTTAACAAAAATAAACATTCGTAAAAAGCTATTGAACGGCTTTTGATAAGTTTTGGCAATTGGGGGATAGACTTGAGATGTGAGATCTTAGATTTGAGACTTGAGATGCTAGACGTTAGACAGGAGATAAAAGAGAAGAGAGTAAAGACCTAAAAAAACTGAAAATGAAATCTTACCATAACCTTAATAACAACTTTTCACTTCTCACTTGCAACCTCTAACCAACCAGGCTTTTACGCACATCGCTTTCAACCAGGCCATCACGTAATCTTATAACACGATGTGCGTGCTCGGCGATATCTTCTTCGTGGGTAACCAGAATTACGGTATTTCCGGCAGCGTGAATGGCATCAAACAAATTCATAATTTCAACCGAAGTCTTGGAGTCCAGGTTTCCGGTAGGCTCATCAGCCAAAATAATGGAAGGTTTATTAACCAAAGCCCGGCCTACAGCTACACGCTGACGCTGACCTCCAGAAAGTTGATTGGGTTTATGATCCATACGATCGGCAAGGCCTACATCGGTAAGCACTTCACTGGCTCTCGCGTGACGTTCGGTTTTTGAATAGCCGGCGTATACCATAGGCAACGCTACATTATCAAGTGCTGTGGTACGTGGTAGGAGGTTAAATGTTTGAAACACAAAACCGATTTCTTTGTTGCGCACTTCAGCGAGTTCGTCATCAGTCATCGAGCTTACATCCCTATTGTTGAGCACATATCGGCCTGACGTTGGAGTATCTAAACACCCCAAAAGGTTCATTAGAGTCGATTTACCCGATCCTGAAGGCCCCATTATGGCTACATACTCTCCCTTTTCAATCTTGAGGTCAATACCCTTAAGCACGTGTACAATTTCATTACCCAAAGGAAAATCACGCTTAATGTTGGTTATGTCGATAAGGCTGCTCATAAAATCCGGTTTACTGAAAAATAATCGATTTTGATCTATTTGTAGCTAAATAGCCAGAGGAGTTACAAAATTTCCAAACGAATCTTAAAATGTTCTTTGACCTGCTCTGCTCTGAAAAACACAAAACCCAGCCAAAAACAATCTACCGTCACCCGCACTTTGGGGTGTTGTTTAATCAGTTCCCAGGCTTCGGTCATTCCTTCAGACCAGTAGATATCATCAAAAATCCAGATGCTATCGTTGTGTGCAGTAACCAGTAATTCCTCAAAATAGGCTAGCGTTGCTTCCTTGCTGTGATTGCCGTCAAAATAGATTAAGTCGAATTGCTTTTGGCTTTGTTCAGGAAGCGTATCTTTAAAATTGCCAACTTCGAGAATCGTATTAGCAAATCCTGCTTGGGCTAAATGCTTTCCGGCAATCCCGGCGGTTTGTTTACAGCCCTCTAACGATAATACATTTCCCTCTTTGAAAGTAGCAAGTCCGGCCGTTGCAAGACCAACCGATGTACCCAATTCTAAAATGCGTTTAGACTCAAAATAGCTTACCACCCTTGCCAGCAATTTCATACGCTTATAAGTTGCTCCGGCGTGTTTAGCAATGTCTTTTACCTTCCGGGTATTACTTTTAAAAACACGTGAGCCGGCACCAAAATCGGTTACTTTGATTACCTCATCCGATTTTAAAAGACCTGATCTATAATCTCTTAAAGTGGAATACCACTCGTGATTTTTGCGATCGTACAAACATTGGGTCACAAAAGCATACACAAAGGGCGAATGCACCCCGTGCTGATTGGTAGCTTTCCGCAGAAATTTTAAATATGCTTTTGCGGTATAGAACATTTTAGGTTTCAGATTTTTAAAGCTGTTAAAAAAGAATGAATCGTTGAATCTTAAAAAAATACTTTTCACTTTTCACTTTCCACCTTTCACTCCTCACCTTTCAAATTATCAATCTCTAGCTTTCCATTTTCGCGCCCAGTTCAAACCAGCGCTCTGTAAACTCATCAATTTTATCCTGAATGTCTTGCAACTCGATAGAGCGCTTGTTGATTTCGTCGCCAGACAAATCCGGATTTAGAAATTCGGCTTCCTTGGCGACTTTCTCTTTTTCAAGTTTGGCAATATCCCGTTCCAGGCGGTTGTATTCTTTTTGCTCGTTATAGGAAAGTGTGTTATTCTGAGTTTTCCAGTTATCTTTTGTGGTTTCTTTAGCAGCTTCCGGTTTCTTCTCTTCTTCCTGAACCAACGCTGGTCCTGCATCATAAGCTCTGAAATCAGAATAGTTACCCGGAAAATCTTCAACCTCACCCTGCCCTCTAAACACAAAGAGGTGATCTACAATTTTATCCATAAAATAGCGGTCGTGAGATACGACCAGCAGGCAACCCGGAAAATCAAGTAAAAAACTTTCGAGCACATTAAGCGTCACAATATCCAAATCGTTAGTGGGCTCATCCAGAATTAAAAAGTTGGGATTCTGAATCAAAACCGTACAGAGGTATAAACGCTTACGCTCTCCTCCACTTAACTTTTCAACAAAGTCGTATTGTTTTTTACGGTCAAACAAAAAACGCTCGAGCAACTGCCCGGCAGAAATTTGGCGTCCTTTCTTAAGCGGAATATACTCGCCAAACTCTTTGATGACCTCAATAACCTTCTGTCCAGGTTTAATATCAATTCCTCTCTGAGTATAGTAGCCAAACTGAATGGTTTCCCCAATCACAATCTTTCCTCCATCGGGTTGCATTTGTCCGGTAAGAATGTTTAAAAAGGTTGATTTTCCGGTTCCATTTTTACCGATGATCCCTATGCGTTCCCCGCGTTGAAAGTTGTAGTCAAACTTGTCTAGAATCACGCGGTCTTTAAAGGATTTTGAAACTTTATGCAGCTCTACAATCTTGCTGCCCAAACGCTCCATATTGAGTTCGAGTTGCACCTCGTGATCGTTACGGCGTTTGGATGCACGATCTTTAATCTCAGCAAAATCGTCAATTCGGGATTTTGATTTGGTGGTACGTGCCTTGGGCTGGCGGCGCATCCATTCCAGTTCTTTTTTAAAGAGTTGCTTGGCTTTTCCGGTTTCGGTCTCCTCATTTGCGATACGCGCATCTCGTTTTTCCAGGTAATAGGCGTAATTTCCTTTATAACTGTAGAGCTGACCTTCGTCAAGCTCGATGATTTCATTACACACCCGCTCCAGAAAATAGCGATCGTGTGTGACCATAAAGAGCGTAAAATTTTCTTTTGCGAAAAAAGCTTCGAGCCATTCGATCATTTCCAGATCGAGGTGGTTGGTAGGCTCATCAAGTATTAGCAGATCGGGTTTACTAAGGAGCATATTGGCCAAAGCCAGACGTTTTTTTTGTCCACCGCTCAGTTTTTCGACTTTGCGATCCAGATCGTCAAGCTTTAGCTGAAATAAAATCTGCGTATACTGGGTTTCAAAATCCCAGGCCTGATGCGCTTCCATCTGGTCAAATGCTTTTTGATAGGCTTCAGCGTCTTCCATATTTTGAAGTGCATGCTCGTAAGCCGAAATCACTTTCAGGATTTCGTTGTCACTATCTAAAATGGTTTCTTCCACCGTAAGATTGGGATCCAAATTGGGTTCCTGAGGTAAAAAAGCGACTTTAATTCCCTTTCGGAAAATCACCTGACCACTATCGGGGTTTTCGGCACCCGCCAAAATATCAAGCATCGAGGTTTTACCGGTACCGTTCTTGGCGACCAGACCTATTTTTTGACCTTCGTTAATACCAAATGACAAATCTCTAAACAGAACCCTTTCGCCGAAGGCTTTAGAAATCGATTCTACCGAAACATAATTGATTGCGCTCATAGGCTGCGAATTTAGCTTTTATAAACGGGAAAAACCCACGTAGGGTCAGACCCAAAAGGCATTTGTTGGGAAGATTTTTCAACTACAAGGAAAGCCGCGGTGACATATATCCTTTTGCGGCACAAATAAACCGCTTTACTTGGCTAAGATTTCGGCAATATTGGGTTTAAAATAGGAAGGGCCTTTAAGCACTTTACCATCCTCCCGGTAGATAGGTTTACCATCTGCACCCAACTTACTCATATTGCTGCGCTGAATTTCATCAAACACCTCCTCGATTTTATGCTGCATGCCGTGCTCGAGGATGGTTCCGCAAAGAATGTAAAGCATATCACCCAGCGCATCTGCCACTTCAGTAAGATCGTTATTGTTAGCGGCCTCAAGGTATTCTTCGTTTTCTTCGCGCATCAACTCAAAACGCAGCTGGTTTTTGGCTCTTCCTAAATCTGCTGTGGGGGTTTCGCGGATACCTAATCCAAATGAGGTGTGAAATTCGTGTACTGCTGCCAGTCTTTTTTTCATCGTTTTATTTTAAGGTGTTATTCTTAATGTGTAAATGACCAAAAAACAAGTCTTTGTTAGATAAAGCACTATCGTTTTCTGTTCTTTATGACTTAATTTTGCCCAAAAATACTCATAATGTTTAGTACCGGTCAGATCATTTTTGCCATTCTGTTTTTTATAGCCTTCGTCATCTTTGTGAGTTTTAGTTACAAAAAAGACCGAAAGTTACACCGCAAAGAATACAAAGGCAGCTTTTGGGTATTGGTTGGTTTTATCGCATTTGTTTTGATTCTCTTCGGAATAAAATATTACCTGAAAGAATAATTCTTACTTTGACATCATTAATAATGTGTTTTTATAGACCAAAATGTTAAATTAGCAGTATAACCTTCCCCCTTTATTATGAAAATTCTAAAATACCTCTTCTTTTTACTGCTGATCCTTTTTATTGCAGGAGCCATTTACTTTGCAACCAAAGACGGTACTTATGATATTGAAGAAAGTAAAGTAATCGAAGCTCCTTTGAGTCTTGTTTTTGATAAGGTGAACGATTATAAAACCTGGGAAGAATGGGGCCCCTGGAAACAGGAAGATCCTACGATGGTATTTAATTATCCTGAGAAAACCAGTGGAGAAGGTGCCAGTTATTCATGGAACGGCAAAGAAGTTGACGGTTCTATGCGCACTACACAGGTAATCCCTAACCAGCGCATTGAGCAGGATATCACGTTTATCACTCCCGCAGGAGAACGGCAGGCTAAGGTCTTTTGGCAATTTGAAGCGGTTGATGAAGGCACAAAAGTTACCTGGGGAATACGCGGCGAACACACTATAACCGATAAAGCTTATTTTACCTTAACCGGTTATGACTTTGAAGGGGATATGCGGAAAATGTATCAGCTGGGACTTGATAATTTAAATCAGGCTCTAATTGATGATATGAAAGTGTACAGTATAAAAGTAGATGGTCTTACTCAGTATAGTGGTGGCTTTTATATGTACACGACAACCTCTACAACTCTGGAAAACGTCAACGAAAAAGTAAAAGAATTGCTTCCCCAGGTACGCCGTTTTATGGAAGGAAACAATATTACAATCAGCGGCAAACCACTTACACTTTACAACGCTAAAGATACCTCAACTAACAGCGCTATCATATCTGGCGGAATACCCACCACTTCACGAATCGTTGTTCCTGAAGACAGTGCTATATTATGTGGATTTATGCCGTCCTATTCCGTAATCAAAACGACACTTACCGGTGATCTGACTAATCTTAAAGAAGCCTGGAAGAAAACCGAAGAATACCTTTCACAAAATAGCTACAACCAGGTAGAAGGATCGGCAATTTTTGAAGTCTATGTCAAAGGTGCCGAAGACGACCCCAACCCGGCAACCTGGATTACCGAATTGTATATTCCGGTTCAAATAGCTGAGCCTGAGAATCAACTATTATGAAACAACTGCTTCTCGTTTTTATAGGTGGAGGTGCGGGCAGTACACTTCGTTATCTGTTAGGACGCTGGCTTAATACCGCGCAAAACGGGATCCCTTACGGCACTTTTGCAGCAAACATACTGGGAAGCTTTTTGATAGGTCTTATTTTGGGATGGGCCTTTAAAAACAATAGCCTCAATGCCAATAGCACCTTAATACTTGCAACAGGTTTCTGCGGTGGGTTTACTACCTTTTCTACTTTTGCCTACGAAAACCACCTCATGCTTAAAAGCGGGGATTTTATCACTTTTGCTATCTATACCCTGGCGAGTTTGATTTTAGGTTTTGCAGCGGTCTTTGCCGGAATGTGGCTTACTAAAGGTTTTTAAGAAAAAAATTTAGAGGTTAGGCAAAAAACTCAATATTTTGATTAGCTTTGAGTGTATAAAGTGGAGTTTCCACTTCCAGAACACAATAAAATGAACCATTTCTGCACATCATATCGCCAACTGAAAGTCTCTAAGACTTGGCCAGATTTGTTGTGTTGATACGTGAACGTTCATATATAAATCACTTCTAAAGTCTGGCCCATCGCCAGACTTTTTTTATTTCTAACAACCACACTAATCTATGAAAACCCTTTTTAACGCTTATCTCAATACGTTTAGAGGCCTCTCTAAAGAAGTTTGGTGGCTTGCGCTCATCACTTTTGTAAACCGAGCCGGTGCCATGGTGATTCCTTTTTTATCACTTTACCTAAGAGATGATCTCAAATTTAGCCTGAGTGATGTAGGCTGGGTTATGACCTGCTTTGGTTTTGGTTCACTCTTTGGTTCCTGGCTGGGTGGTAAACTTTCAGACAGTTTAGGCTACTATAAGACCATTCTATTCAGTTTGCTGGGCACTGGCATCGGATTCTTTCTTCTTCAACTTACTACCGGTTTTTGGGCGATATGCCTTGGCTTTTTCCTGCTTATTGCCGTCGCAGATATGTCAAGACCGGCATTTTTTGTTGCGCTAAGCGCGTATAGCAAACCTGAAAACAAAACCCGTTCCCTGACGCTAATCAGGCTGGCAATTAATCTGGGTTTTTCAGCAGGGCCAGCAATTGGCGGACTCATTATTGCAAGTATTGGTTATTTTGGTTTATTCTGGGTAGATGGCATAACCTGTATTTTAGCAGGCTTGCTGTTATTCCGAACGCTAAACCCTAAAAAAGCTAAAGAAACTGATCAGGAAATTTTAATAGAAACACCGCTCTCGCCCTATAAAGACCACCTATATGTACTGTTCTTAGTAGCTCTGGCCTTATTTGGGGTTGTCTTTGTTCAGTATTTTTCAACCGTACCGCTCTATTACAAAGAGGTTAGGGATTTAACCGAATCTCAGATAGGATTGCTTTTAGGAATGAATGGTTTCATCATTTTCATTTTTGAAATGCCCCTCATCGCTTTTATGGAACGTAAAAACTGGTCGCAGGTGACCAATGTTATATTGGGCTTATTACTCACCGGTTTGAGCTTTGGAGCTTTTTTTATTAATTCGTGGGCCGGGATCCTTATCGTAGGGATGGCAGTAGCAACTTTAGGCGAGATGATTGCATTTCCCTTTGGAAATGCTTTTGCCTTACGCCGTGCAAAACTGGGGCGTCAGGGAGCATACATGGGTCTTTACAGTATGTCTTTTTCGCTTTCCCACATATTTGGGCACAATTCAGGAATGCAACTTGTAAACCGATTTGATTATGAGGTCACCTGGATTGCTATGGTTGGCTTATGTCTCGTAGCCGTAGCTCTTCTGTATTACATCAAAAGTAAACTTGAAGCTGAAGAAAGCAGGGCGCTTACTAAAATTTAGCTTTACCCAGGTAACTCTTTATCAGTTGATTGTAAGTAGGCTTGATCTTAAGCAATTCGGTATTGGGGATTTCATATAGACTTTCGTAGTCCCCATACCCCTGCTTAAGCAATTCTTCCAGATAAAAGTAGGCCGTATTGTAATCCTTGTCCTGAGCCGATAGACTTATAATATTTAAATATGATTGAGACTCTTCAGGATGAAGCAGGGTATTGAGCACATTTACAAAAATCCGCTGCGGAATCAATCTTTGAGTATTCAAAAACAGAAAATCTTCAATTTTATAATCTATAAATCCTAAAATACGGTGAGCCACCTCCTGTTCTCTGGGCTTACTGTTATTTTTTGATGCAGCTTCAAATTGTTTGATGCGCTCATCCCAATAACCCAGGTTTTCAAAATTGGCCATCGCAAAATCCTCATCGAGGAAATAATCAATGTCTTCCAATAGAAGTTGCTCTTCGATGTTTCCTGAACGATCGTTTTTTCGCGCCCGGCTGTATGCTTCAGAACGTCTCACACTGCGCTGCAAATCCCGAATAGCATCCAGGTCAACGTATCCGCGATAATCTCCTTTCGCATCCTTAATCAGGTCGTAACCCGTAAGGTATTCTCCGTTAGTAATGATTGACTTCAAGGCTTCCAAATCTTTGGAATAATCAACTGCATAGGCGGTATCGGGAAGTTTTCGGTTTAGACGCTCATCGTTGAGATGTTTAAGTCTGTTGAGCATCACTCGCAATAGAACAGCATCAGGCCATTCTCCAGTCTTTCCATAAGCATACAATTCATTATCCCTGCTAAAAGTATTCATCAAATAGAAATAGTCACTCATTTGATAATAATTTGGCGAAGAACGACCCACTAAGCCCATTACCAGATTTCGTCCTGCTCTGCGACTGAAGCGATTTGCAAAATAAATATCATCTACCAGTAACACACGCGTGGCATTAGTCACAACATAAGAAAGAGCACTTGCTACCCGGGCTCCACTGCGCAGTCCGGTAAGATAAATATCATTTTGCTTTATGGGGACTTTCAAAAAAACATCGCGCATCATTAAGATGGCCTTGTTTGCGTTTGCATCCAGACTATCTAAGGATTGATGCAGAGCAAAATTATTGGACACGATTATGAAGTCATCGGGCTCTGTAGCTGCGGTAAACAATCGAGATGCCCTAACCCCCTCACCATCGGGATCAAAAACAAAAAGCACTTTAGAAGGTTGTTTAGCCGAATAATTAACCGGCAGGTAAATGGAATAAGGTAAACTAAGAGTGTCATTACTCACCTGGGTTTCAGTAACCATACCCTTGAGCAGGGTTTGGTCCTGAGCATTACCAACATTAGTTGTAAAAACGAAAGAGAATAGTAGAAGTAAAGAGACGCGCATAAAATGTGTTTCAAAAATGAACAACAAGAATTGTGCTACAATTTAGACAATAAAAAAACTGCTTTGTATTAAAGCAGTTTTAAATTAGAGGTGAAAGTTTTATGTAATTTTTTAAGATTCTATACGTTGGGCAACATGGGCTCTTTTTCGGAAAAGAAATTTTGCGAATAAAGAAACCACAAAAAGGTCTGCAGAGATTAGGAACAAAACTCTTGAAGCTTCAGTACCCCACAAATTAAATCCTCCGAAACCATATACCCCAGTCAATATTGCGATGATTAAAAATGGTAATGTTAGACGTTTCATGATTCTTCTTATTAAGTTTAATACTGATGTAAAAGTAGTAGGATTAGGTAGCAGTTTCTCCCAACGAATTCCTAATTGCTATATCTTTAACGCTTACAGCCTCTTGATGTTAAGATAGTTAACACATAGTCCTCATATGTATTTTATAATCGCTTCACTAAGCTTAAGCTTTACTGCCAAAGTCTTATAATTGGCCGGCAGTTTGTATCTTTGCAGAGCAAAAAAATTGAGAATGAATAGTGAGACGATAACTGCGCCGGTACGGCAACCTAAACCCAAATGGTTACGGGTAAAATTACCTACCGGAAAAAAATATACCGAACTCCGAAGCCTGGTTGACAAATACGACCTGCACACGATTTGCACTTCAGGAAGTTGCCCTAATATGGGGGAATGCTGGAGTGAGGGTACAGCTACCTTTATGATTCTGGGTAATGTATGTACACGATCCTGCGGATTTTGCGGTGTAAAGACCGGAAGACCTGATACGCTGGATTGGGAAGAACCCGAAAAGGTTGCCCGTTCCATTAAATTGATGGGAATCAAACACGCGGTTATTACATCGGTAGATCGTGACGATTTAAAAGATATGGGGTCAATCATGTGGGCTGAAACGGTGAATGCCATCAGACGGATGAACCCCCAAACTACATTAGAAACCCTGATTCCTGACTTTCAGGGCAACGAGCGCAACATAGACCGAATTGTAGAAGTTGCTCCTGAAGTGGTTTCGCACAATATGGAAACCGTGAAGCGTCTTACTCGAGAAGTACGCATTCAAGCCCAGTATGACCGAAGCCTTGGAGTTCTGAAATACTTAAAGCAGCAAGGCATAAACCGTACTAAGTCTGGTATTATGTTGGGTCTTGGCGAAACGGAAGAAGAGGTTTTACAAACCCTGCGTGACTTACGTGAAGCTGATGTAGATGTGGTAACTATAGGTCAATACCTTCAGCCTTCGAAGAAACACCTTCCCGTCAAACAATTTATTACACCCGATCAGTTTAAAAAATACGAGACTTTTGGGCTTGAAATGGGCTTCAGACATGTAGAAAGCAGCGCGCTGGTACGCTCTTCCTATAAAGCTCAAAAACACATCAATTAGATTTTAAAGCTATGAGCAAAGTCAAAATCGGTATAAACGGTTTTGGGCGTATTGGCAGAAGACTGTTTAGACTCCTGCACAATCATCCGGATATCGAAGTAGTTGCCGTTAATGACCTCGCAGACGGGTTTACTTTGGCTCATCTTTTAAAATACGATAGTATTCACGGGATATTTGATGCCACTGTTAACTTTGAGAATGGGCAGCTTCTTGTTGATGGAAAATCAATTCGATTATTTCAAAATGCTACTCCGCGAGCAAATGCCTGGCAGGATGCACGTGTTGAAATTGTAATTGAAGCTACCGGGAAATTCAAAACTTTAGAGATGTTGCAGGGCCACCTGGATGCAGGAGCTGAAAAGGTCATTTTAAGCGTTCCGCCAGCGGATGACACCATTAAAACTGTTGTTTTGGGTGTTAATGACGATATCTTAAATACTCACGACCGTATTATCTCAAATGCCAGTTGTACGACCAATAATGCCGCGCCCATGATCAAGGTCGTTAAAGACCTCTGTGGCATCAAACAGGCCTACATCTCGACGGTGCATTCCTATACAACAGATCAAAGCCTGCATGATCAACCGCATCACGATCTGAGAAGAGCCAGGGCTGCGGGACAATCTATTGTACCAACTACAACCGGCGCGGCAAAAGCACTTACAAAAATTTTCCCTGACTTAAATGACGTAATAGGCGGCTGCGGTATTCGGGTTCCTGTGCCTAACGGTTCGTTAACCGATGTGACGCTGAATGTTGCGAGAGAGACAACAAGTGCAGAAATTAATGAAGCCTTTATGAAAGCTTCTACCGGTCATCTAAAAGGTATTCTTGATTACACAACTGTCCCTCTCGTCTCAATTGACATTGTAGGCAATACACACTCGTGCATTGTTGACGGTCAAATGACTTCAGTAATTGGAAATCTTGTTAAGTTAATTGGCTGGTATGATAATGAAACGGGTTATTCCTCAAGACTTATAGATCTTATTTTAAAGATATCTTAAAAATCTTAGTCAAAACAAAGTATATTTTCGTCAAAGTGGCTATATTAGTGGCTTAATGAACACAATAATGCTCTTCGACAGAAATCTTGTTGTTGTACTTTTTACTTTATTCTGCTTCAACGCTTTTGGCCAAAAACCAAAGAATCTGAAGACAACACAAGAGATTCAGGTAAATTACCTTCTTTTGGAAGGTCTTAATGATATTAATACTGCAGAGTTTGATAAGTCTATTCTGAAAATTCAGGAAGCAAAGCAATTAGCAGGTGAAATTAATAACCAGAGTCTTGTTGGTCTTAGCCAGCAGTTGCTTGCAAACGTGTATTTGAAGCAGGGCGAATATGATAAAGCCTTCCCAGAAATTCACGAAGCCATTAAAATTCATCAGGAATTACAGGAATTAAACAAACTTGCCGAAGATTATTTAATCTATGCACAGATTCTCGACAAAACCAACAACAAGGCCGAGGCTCTCAAATTTCTGAACCAATCCATTACAATTTTTGCGAGTTCGGGAGAAAAAAATGCCAAACAAAGCTTAGCTACTGCTCATTTATATAAAGGTTCCATTCTTCAGGAACAGAAAAAAGATGAGAGTGCTATTCAAGAGTTTCAAAAGGCCATACAGTTTTTCTCAAAACTGAATGATCCCGGAAATAATTATAATATTGCGCGACTTAAGTTGTTTAATGCGCGAAGTCATAATAATCTAAATAATCTTGATAGTAGTTTTGACAGTGCTTTTGAAGCGTATAACCTGAGTAAAGAAGACAGTTACCCACTGGTTGAAACCGAAGCGCTTAGATTACTAAGCACAGTCGCCCGAAAAAGGGGGAACACCGAAAACGCACTTAACTATCTCGAACTCTACACAAAAAAAGCGCAATTGTATTTTCAGGAAGATCGTGTAAGCACCCGCAATCTTGCCGCCCGCAATGCATTGATCGCCGATATAAATCCTGATAATTACGACGTTTCAAAACGCGTTCAGGCTAATAAAATCACAACGGTTTTAATCATCGCACTTTTTACAATACTTTGTCTTTTAGCCCTATCCCTTTATAAGAATAACAACCTTAGAGCTAAAGCAAATGAATTGCTACAGGCTAAAAATGCAGAACTTGTAATTGCTAAGGAAAATGCAGAAAAAGCTTCGGTAGTAAAAGCTCAATTTTTATCTACCATCACCCACGAACTGCGCACACCTATGTATGCTGTGACCGGGCTCACCCATTTACTTTTGAGCGAGAATCCAACGGAGGAGCAAAAAAAACACCTGGACTCTTTGAAGTTTTCAGGAGAATACCTGCTTTCACTTATTAACAACATTCTTGACCTCAACAAACTTGAAGCCGACAAGGTTGAAGTGGAGCAGGCGACATTCAACCTGCGCAAGCGCGTAGATGATGTGCTGTTTGCCCTTGAACGTTCTGCTCAAGAAAAAGGAAACAAACTACATTTAGAATACGACTCAGAAATTCCCGATCAAATAATTGGGGACCCTTTAATGATCTCGCAAATTCTTATCAACCTCATAGGTAACGGAAATAAATTTACGCGGGATGGGGATATTTTTGTACGCATCAAACAATTGAACCGCAATGAAACCCAAACGTATTTGCATTTTGAGGTTGAAGATACCGGCGAGGGAATCAGTAAGAAAAAACAGAAAGATATTTTTCAAAATTTCACACAGGGATCGGTACAAATCAACCGCAAGTTTGGTGGCACCGGCCTTGGACTTTCTATCGTTAAGCGCCTGCTAACACTTCAGAAAAGTAAAATTGAGCTCGAAAGTACTTTAGGAAAGGGTTCCAGGTTTTTCTTCGATATCAAATACGGTCTTACTCAAAACAAGAAAGAACCCGAAGAACGTGTTTACGAAATAGACTACGAAGCACTTAAGGGACGCAAACTACTTGTGGTTGAAGACAATAAGATTAACCAGATGATAACCCGCAAAATTCTTGAGAAAAACGAGATGAAATGCGATGTAGCCGATAATGGTGAGATTGCAATTGAAAAGGTACGGTTTGAAAATTACGATTTAGTTCTGATGGATATTCATATGCCGGGAATCAGCGGTATCGAAGCCACTCAAAAAATCAGAGAATTCAATAAAGATTTGCCTATTCTAGCCCTTACCGCAGTAACTATTGATGAAAATATTGATGATTTTTATCTGGCCGGATTCAATGATATCATTCCAAAACCCTATAAGGTTGAAGAATTCTTCTTTAAGATTCACAATGCGCTAAAACGCAAGAATGTGATTCTTTAAGTACGGGAATAGTCTTCAGTAAATTTTAATATCTTCTTATCAAAGTCTGCTGCACCTGACAGAAATTGCACGGCAATAGGCAGGTAAAATAATTGAGTCTGTTTTAGTTTACCCTGCAATCGCACGTAATCTTTTTCGGTAGTCAAAATCTTATTTTTACCATCTAACAGTTCTAATTCTGTTGAACTAAATGTGTGATGATCATCGAATTCCAAGTGTTCGTAATTCAGACCCATTTGATCCAGATAATCTAAAAACGGCTTCGGCTTTGCGATCCCGGTCACCACATTTATTTTCTGATCTTTAAGCAGTTGCCATTCTACCTCACCTGTCGCATCTGTAGGCAAACCATAAGCGATGCTTGAAAAATAAACCGGAGCTTCGCTATATCTGGAAATTCGTTCTTTAATTTTAATACGATCCGATTCCGGCAAATCTAAAGGACATTTAGTTACCACCACAAGATCTGCACGTGCTGCGCCAGAGTTTGATTCTCTAAGGTTTCCGGCCGGCAACACAAAATCCGTATAAAACAAATCCGTATATGCAGTAAGCATAATTAGAAAACCCGGTTTTACATACCGATGCTGGTATACATCATCCAGCAAAACAACCTCTGGCGCCCGCTTCTTTTGGCGTAGGCGTTCAATACCAAGACGCCTCTTTTCACAGACAGCTACCTGAATCCGATTAAATTTTCTGGCAAACTGAAGCGGCTCATCTCCTACTTCTGCAGCTGAATTTTCAGGCGCCACATCCAGATAACCTTTTGTTTTGCGACCATAACCCCGACTTAAGGTTGCAATTTTATAGTGATCCTGAAGTAACCGGACTAAATATTCTATAACCGGTGTTTTTCCCGTACCGCCTACCGAAAGATTCCCAACACCAATTACCGGAAAATCATAAGTCTGCTCTTGAAAAATGCCTTTCTCAAAGCATAAATTCCGTACACGCGTAATACCATCGTATACAACAGCAAAAGGCCAAAGGATTAAACGTAGCTTTTTCACAAGTTCGAAGGTATTACTTTTAGAGCAAATGCCACCTTTATAAACGGAAGACAACATTAAAACTCCAACCTTGTTCTCAAAGAAGCATTGCCTAACTTTACCAAATACAGCAGACTCTTTATTTATGCAATTAAAAACGATTATTGAAGCGCTTGAGGACTTTGCTCCTCTAGCCAATGCCGAAGATTTTGATAATGTTGGCCTCCTGATTGGCAACCGCAATTCTGAAATTACAGGAATTCTGGTCACGTTAGACACGCTCGAAAAAACGCTTGACGAGGCAATTAATAAGCATTGTAACCTTATTGTAAGTTTTCACCCCATAATTTTTAGCGGGCTCAAAAAAATCACCGGTAAAAACTATGTGGAACGGGTAGTCCTAAAAGCTATACAGCACAATATCGCTATTTATGCTATTCATACTGCATTAGACAACGTGCCCCACGGCGTGAGCAAAGGTATGTGTGACGCTCTTGATCTTAACGATCGAAAAATTCTGATTCCGAAAAAAGGGGCGATTAAAAAATTAACAACCTACATTCCGCACGCGTCTTTTGAAGAAGTTCGAAAAGTGCTTTTTGAAGTCGGTGCAGGTAATATTGGTAACTATGACGCGTGCAGTTTCAGCCTGGAAGGAGAAGGTACTTTTAAAGGCAATGCTGACAGTAATCCGACAGTAGGCGAGAGAGGACAACTACATATTGAAGCCGAGAAACAACTCAGCCTTACATTTGAGGCACGACTTGAATCGAAAGTACTTTCAGCTTTATTTAAGGCTCACCCCTACGAGGAAGTGGCTTTTGAGGTAATAACTTTAGAGAATAGCAATCAAAATCTGGGAATGGGTATGATAGGCACTTTACCAAATCCTATGGATGAAAAGGCTTTTCTCAATAAGGTAAAAAAGGCCTTTAAAACAGGAGGTATTCGCCATTCAGCCCTGCTTCATAAAGACGTTAAACGCGTGGCGGTTTTAGGCGGAAGCGGAAGCTTTGCCATTGATGCTGCCCGTGCTGCAGGCGCAGATGCTTATATCACTGCAGATTTAAAGTATCATCAGTTTTATCAGGCTGAAAATCAGATCCTGTTGCTCGATATAGGGCACTACGAAAGCGAACAATACACAAAAAATATTATGGCTGACTTTCTTACGAAAAAATTTACTAATTTTGCAGTCGTTTTATCAGAAGAAAACACCAATCCTATTAAGTATTTATAATATGGCAAAAAAGAACGAAGCGACCGTTGAAGAAAAACTCAGAGCATTATATGATTTGCAACTGATACATTCACGCGTCGATACCATACGCAACGTGCGTGGAGAGCTTCCTTTGGAAGTTGAAGATCTTGAAGATGAAGTTGCGGGATTAAATACCCGACTTGAAAAATTAGGAGGTGAATTAGGCCTTATAGATGATCAAATCAAGGCTAAGAAGATTTTAATTGAAGACGCTAAAGCGGCTATCAAGAAATACACTGAGCAACAAAAGAATGTACGAAACAACCGTGAGTACAACTCATTGAGTAAAGAAATTGAATTTCAGGAATTAGAAATTCAACTTGCTGAGAAAAATATTCGCGAGTTCCGTGCACAGATTGAGCAGAAAAATGAAGTAATCGACAGCACCAAAGAACGTGTTGAGGAGCGTAAAGCCCACCTTAAACATAAAAAAGACGAGCTTGAAGAAATACTTGCTGAAACTCAGAAAGAGGAAGAGGCATTACTTGCTAAAAGTGAGAGCTATGAGGAAACGATTGATGAGCGTTTAGTTAAAGCTTATAAGCGTATTCGTTCTAACGTTCGCAACGGCCTTGCTGTTGTTGCTATTGAGCGTGGTGCTTCAGGAGGTTCTTTCTTTACCATACCTCCACAGGTACAGGTAGAAATTGCTGGCCGTAAGAAAATCATCACAGACGAGCACAGCGGTCGTATCCTGGTAGATGAAGAGCTTGCTCGGGAAGAACAGGAAAAAATGGAAGAGATTTTTGCTAAAATCTAATTCATCCTAAAAATACATTATTAAAAGCTCCGAAATTCGGGGCTTTTTTTATGTCTATCTAACTAGTTTAACAGGCTGTTAGCAGCTTGCCTGCGAGAATTCTCTTAATTTTAGTGAAATTCCCAACTCATGAGATTATTTAGTTTTCTAGCCTTTGCGATTTTGCTCATTTCGTGCAAAAATGCAAACACCGGAAATGAGTCAGACAAACAAATGGCTCTGCTTGATCCAGTGCAAACGCAACCCGTAAACGGCTATAAGCGCGCTTATTTTGCGAGCGGTTGTTTTTGGTGTGTTGAAGCCATATTTGAAAGCCTTAAAGGTGTCAACGAAGTCATTAGCGGCTATAGCGGCGGTACCGAGCAAAATCCTACCTATCGGCAAGTTAGTTACGGCAAAACCAATCATGCCGAGGCAGTAGAGGTCTTCTACGATCCTAAGGTGATAAGCTATCAAACGCTGGTTAAGGTGTTTTTCGGCTCCCAAGATCCCACAACCCTAAATCGCCAGGGACCAGATCGTGGCAGGCAGTATCGTTCTATCGCCTTTTATCAAAATGCGCAGGAAAAAGAGATCATTGAAAATACCATAAAGCAACTTAACAAACAGGCTTATGATGGTGAAATCGTAACCCAGGTATTACCCTTCAGAGAGTTTTGGAAGGCCGAGGCTTACCATCAGGATTATGAAGAAAAAAATCCGGGAGACCCTTATATTCAAGGTGTATCCATACCACGCTATAATCGATTTAAAAAGCAATTCCCAGAACTTTTAAAAGACAACGCACACTAATGAAAACCTTTACCAACCTTGCTTTAGTCCTGTTCTCCATGAGTGCTGCTGCTCAGGAAGATTTTTCAAAACTCAAATGGCGTAACCGCATTCTGGTGTTTTCTACTCAAAATTTAAAAGATGAAGCTTTTGTAGCTCAATGGGATAATTTCAAAAGTTCAGCAAAAAAGCTTGACGACCGTAATATTCTTCTTTTCGCATTGTCTAAAGGAAGATTATTGGACAAAGATCTTAAAGTGATTCCCAGTTATCATATTGCCCCTTTGCGTAAAAAATACAACATCCCTCAAACCTACGAAGGCATCACCCTCATAGGGAAAGATGGGGGTGTTAAACTTCAAAAGCCCCTGCATACTGAACCCAAAGTGTTTTTTGAAGCCATAGATCAAATGCCTATGCGCCAACAGGAAATGCGTCAAAATATTGACGATTAGACAGTATTTCTTTTCTAAAAAGCAACAGGTATATGCCTCTTTTAAAAGAACACATCCCTGTTTTAATATAGCCCAGTTGCATCTTTACCTCCTAAGGCACAGCCGCAAAATCCTTGTACTTTTTCATTTTACCAAACGTTTAACAGCCTGTAATGTCAGGCTGCATTAATTTATAGACTATTAAATGCAATACAAGGATGGGGTTCTAATGCTTCATCATAAAAAAACAATAATTATGAAAACCAATCAACCGTTACTAGAATCCTATAATTTGGGCGCCATCACCCTAAAAAACAGAGTGGTTATGGCTCCTATGACCCGCAGTCGGGCAGATAATCCAGACACAGCACCTACTGATTTACATGTAGAATACTATACCCAACGTGCCGGAGCCGGACTTATCATTACAGAAGGATCTCAGGTATCTGAGCGTGCCGTAGGATATATTTATACAGCCGGCATCTACAATAAAGCTCAGGTCGCAGGCTGGAAAAAAGTTGTTGACGCTGTACACGACAAAGGCGGAAAAATCGTTATTCAGCTTTGGCACGTAGGACGCATGTCTCATCCTGATTTTCACGATGGAAAAAAACCTTTGGCTCCAAGTGCAGTAAACCCCAATGCAAAATCCTATACGCCTCAAGGTTTTAAAGACACAGTTGAGCCAAAAGCTATGACGCCTGAAGAGATAGAAGAAACCCAGCAGGAATTTGTTCACGCCGCAAAAAATGCAAAGGAAGCTGGCTTTGACGGCATCGAAATACACAGTTCAAACGGCTATTTATTTCATCAGTTCTTTAATAAAAAATCAAACTTAAGAGAAGATCAATACGGCGGATCAATTGAAAACCGAGCGCGATTTTTCTTTGAAACTTTGGATAAGGTAAAAGAAATCTGGCCTGAAAACCGAATTGGTGTGCGCCTCAACCCCTCACTAAACGGAACTTTCGGCATTGAAGCCACTGAAGAGACCATACCCACTTTTGATCACATCATTGAGCGGCTTAATCACTATGATTTAGCCTATTTGCATTTATCAGAACCTTTTACAGATGTGAGTGACATTGACTTTTTGGTTACTGAAATTGCAAAACGCTACAGACCCCGCTACAATGGGAATTTAATGATTAACGCAGGCTTTGATCAGGAAACTGGGAACGCTGTTATTGAAGAAGGTAATGCTGATTTAGTTGCTTTTGGTAAGCTCTTCATTTCAAATCCAGATTTACCGGAACGCTTCGCAATTAATGCTCCGATGGCCCAGTGGGATGAAGACACTTTCTATACTCAGGGCTCTAAAGGATATACAGATTACCCGGCTTACCAGCCTGAAAAGCAGGAAGCTTAATATCTAAATGTTATGTTATTTCATTTAATGTTAACAGCTTAATGCCTTAACATAAACTAATTTAAGGGTCAGTTCCTAAATTGACCCTTTTTTTATGAAACATTATAATGCTCAGGACCTTGAAAACCTGTCCTCCCGATACCGTGCTCACTTTATAAATAGTTGCACAGGCTTTAAGTCTGCAAATCTGTTAGGAACAATTTCTGAAGATGGCATTACCAATGTGGCCATTTTTAGCTCGGTAACGCACTTAGGGAGCAACCCACCGCTGCTCAGTTTTATATTAAGACCCAATACGGTTAAGCGCAATACCTACGATAATATCTCAAAAACCGGCGTTTTTACAGTAAATCATGTAAATCAAAACTTCATCAGAGAAGCGCATCGCACTTCTGCAAAGTATGAAGGCGGCGTTTCAGAATTTGAAAAAACCCTGCTTACTGAAGAATATCTGGACGACTTTAAAGCCCCTTATGTAAAACAAAGCCGGGTAAAATTAGGCTGCGAATTTGTAAATGAATATTTCATCAAAGAAAACGATTGTCACTTTATCATTGGTGCGATCAAACACATATACGTAGATAAAGAAATTCAGGCTGAAGATGGCTGGCTTAATCTGGAAACTGCACAAACCGTTTGTATTGATGGTCTTGATGGCTATGCCCTTCCGCAGATATTAAACCGTTTTTCTTACGCTAAGCCCAATGAAAACGTAAGATCCCTCTCTGACCTTGGCTCATAAAAAACCACATCTTCCTCAAAAGATTTGTGCTACTTGCGGCAGACCTTTTACGTGGAGAAAAAAATGGGAACAAAATTGGGGTGATGTAAAATATTGCAGTGAACGCTGCCGCAGATCAAAATCAAAAACATGAATATTGTCTGGTTTAAAAACGACTTAAGAACACGGGATAACCAGAGCTTGTTTCAAGCCGCACAAACTAAAAAACCGCTGTTAGCTGTTTACTTTTTTGACCCCAAACAATTCAAAACAGATCGTTTTGGTTTTAAAAAAACCGAAAAATACCGCGCTCAATTTCTTAGTGAAACTATTAATGAGCTGCGTAGTGAGCTCGAGAAATTAAATATCACATTACTTGTATATACTGAAGAGCCTGAAGTCAAACTTCCTGAACTCATCAACACTTACAATATCGAGAACGTTTATCTTCAAAAAGAATGGACTTTTGAAGAGCGACTGGTTGTTGACGGAGTTAAAACAAACTGCCCGGCATCTGTAGAATTCATTGAAACCTACGATCAGTTTCTCATTCATCCAGAAGACTTACCCTATCCTTCCTTTGATAAGATTCCCGAAGTATTTACGCAGTGGCGTAAGAAATGTGAAAAGCAGGCCAACATTCGGAAAACTGTAGAAGTACAACCCCTGGATCCGGAAAATCTGCTGGGTGAAACAACCGCCATTCCATCACTTGAAGAATTAGGCCTAGAGTCTTTTGAAGTTGACGAGCGAACCGCTTTTCCGTTTAAGGGTGGTGAACTTCAGGCATTAAAGCGTGTTGAACATTATTTTTGGGAAACCAAAAATCTGGCACGTTATAAAAAAACGCGCAATGGTCTGGTGGGCAAAGAATATAGCTCAAAACTTTCGGCCTGGCTCGCCAACGGAAGCATTTCGCCCCGAACCATTTACTATGAGGTAAAGCAATTTGAAAAAGAAGAAACCAAAAATGACAGCACCTACTGGCTGATTTTTGAACTCTACTGGCGTGACTTTTTCAAATATGTTTCTTTAAAACACGGAGCCAAAATTTTCCATTTAGGCGGAATCCTAAACAAAGATTATAATTGGAGTCAAAACAAAGCGGCTCGCGAAGAGTGGATTGAAGGCCGGACAAAATACGATTTTGTAAATGCCAATATGAAGGAGATAGCCCTCACCGGCTTTATGAGTAACCGGGGCCGACAGAATGTTGCCAGTTTTTGGGCCAAAGAACTGCAACAGGATTGGCGCATAGGCGCTGCCTATTTTGAAAGTATGCTCATCGATTATGATGTGCATAGCAATTATGGCAATTGGCTGTACAATAGCGGGGTGGGCAATGATCCCCGCGATCGCAAATTCAATATAGAAAGTCAGGCAGATCGTTATGATAGCGATCGTAAATACCGCAATCTCTGGTTAGAAAAAACCTTATTCGATTAGTTCTCTATAAAGCCGAAACAAGACTCTGTAAACATTTTAGATTTTGAAAACCTTACGCTTCATCCTGGGAGACCAGCTCAATCATAAACATTCCTGGTACGATCAGGACGATAAAGACCTCATCTATTTTATGGCCGAAATGCGCCAGGAAACTGATTATGTTAAACATCATATTCAGAAGGTGGTAGCCTTTTTTGAGGCTATGCGCAACTTTTCTAAATGGCTGGAAGAGCACGGCAAGAGCGTTATTTATTTTAAAATTGATCACCCTGATAACGAACAGGACCTGGTTAAAAACATTAAAAAACTCATTAAAGCCCATGATATTGAAAAATTTGAATATCAATTACCCGATGAATATCGTCTGGATGAGCAATTGAAAGACTTCTGCAAGGATCTGGATTTGGAAACTGAAGCTTATGACACTGAACATTTTCTGACCTCACGTACTGACCTTGAGAAATTCTACGAAGGGAAGAAGACTTATACGATGGAGTATTTCTACCGCGATATGCGTAAGAAGTATAAAATTATGATGGTTAATGATAAAGATCCCGAGGGCGGAAAGTGGAACTTTGACCAAAGCAACCGGAAAAAGTGGAAAGGGAAGCCCGAAATCCCGCACGAACGAGGTTTCCGTAAAGATGTGACAAAAACGCTTGATCAAATTAAGGAGGCGGGCGTCAAAACAATAGGTAATATTGATGCGTCTTCCTTTAACTGGCCTACCTCCCGTACTGATTGCCTGAGTGTTCTTAATTATTTCTGCGAAAATTTACTGTTACATTTTGGAGACTATCAGGACGCGATGGATCCCAATGAGATATACCTCTTCCACAGCCGGCTGAGTTTTGCAATGAACAGCAAAATGTTGCATCCCAAAGAAGTAATTGACAAAGTAATCGAGCACTGGCGCGAACATAAAGACGAAATTGACATCAGTCAGGTTGAAGGTTTTGTTCGTCAAATATTAGGCTGGCGCGAGTATATGCGCGGGATGTACTGGATGAAAATGCCGGGTTACCGACGCAGTAATAAACTCGATAACCAAAATAAACTGCCCGATTTTTACTGGACCGCAGATACCAAAATGAACTGTATGCATCACGCCATCAAGCAAAGCCTTGATCACGCTTATGCACACCATATTCAGCGACTTATGATTACGGGTAATTATGCACTTCTTACCCAAACCCATCCTGATGAAGTGGATGAATGGTATCTGGGGATTTATATAGACGCAATCGAGTGGGTAGAAATCACAAATACCCGAGGTATGAGTCAGTTTGCAGATGGTGGACTGGTAGCTACTAAACCCTACGTTTCCAGCGGAAGCTACATCAATAAAATGAGCAATTACTGCGGCGATTGCACCTACAGCGTCTCTAAAAAAACCAGTGATAATGCGTGCCCTTTCAACAGTTTATACTGGAATTTTCTGTATGAAAAACAAAAATTTTTTAAAGACAATCAGCGTATGAATGTGATGATGAGTATGTTAGAAAAGAAAGATCAAAAAGATTTAGAAGCCCTGGTCGATAGAGCCCAGGAAATCATAAAGAATCCTCAAAACTTCTGATTTTCAAGTTAATTCGATGTTAAGCGAATTTGTAGCTTCAGTTTCTTACATTACTTTTAGTTTACTAACCAATATATTTATAACTATGAGAGATATTATTTGGCTTATTGTGGTAATCTTAATTATCGGATGGCTTGTTGGCTTTTTTGGCTTTGGAGAATCTGTAGGAAGTTTAATCCACATCTTGTTAGTACTTGCAGTAATTGCAATACTTTACAAATTGGCCACAGGTAGACGTCTTTAACCAATTAACAACCAAAAGTATGAAACGTTTTATTTTAATTTTCGCCCTAATGGGTACCTTAGCGACAACACTTTACAGTTGCCGTGAATCAACCGAAGACAAAGTGGAAGACGCCGCAGATGATGTAGGTGATGCTATGGAAGATGCAGTTGATTAGAAAATAAAACCCTAACCTTAAAAGTCGCTCTACAAGCGGCTTTTTTAATGCGGTAAATCTAAAAAGCCTTAACATCCGGGCGTTAACATGGGTTAAATCAGTTGGACTCCCAATAAGTGATGACTAACTTTATTTAAAATTAAAAGCTATGAATACGGAAACCACAATAAAATCAATAACCAATTTACAAGGAACCTGGGAACTTCGTAACGGCTATAAGATGCCCTACTTAGGTCTGGGTGTTTGGAAAGCTGAAGATGGAGAAGAAGTGATCAATGCAGTAAAATGGGCTATTGAAGCCGGCTATCGCCATATTGATACAGCAAAAGCATACGATAATGAAGAAGGAGTAGGTAAAGGTATCAAAGACAGTGGCGTTGCACGTGAAGAACTCTTTATCACCAGTAAATTATGGAATAATGATCAGGGATATGAAAGCACCTTAAAAGCTTTCGACAAAACCTTGCAGCGTTTAGATACAGACTATTTGGATTTGTATCTCATTCACTGGCCTGTAGAAGGAAAATATAAGAATACCTGGAGAGCGATGGAAAAGCTGTATAAGGAGGGAAAAATCAAGGCCATTGGAGTAAGTAATTTCCTCGAACATCATCTTATGGATTTAATGAAAGATTGTGAAGTAAAGCCAATGGTAGACCAGCTTGAATTTCATCCCTGGTTAGTGCAGGAAGATTTACAGAAATTCTGTGCAGAAAATGACATTCAGTATGAGGCCTGGTCTCCACTAATGCAGGGTAAAGCCTTCGAAAATGAAACCCTCAAAGAAATAGGCGAAAAATATGGTAAAACACCTGCACAGGTAGTATTACGATGGGATTTACAGAATGGGGTAATTACCATACCTAAATCCACTTCGAAAGATCATATTAAGAGTAATGCAAATGTCTTTGATTTTGAACTTAGTGAAGAAGATATGCAAACCATTACTAATTTAGACAAAGGTAGACGCATAGGGCCTGATCCCGACAACTTTGATTTCTAACATTATAGTTAACACAACAATATCTCAACCCGCCTTTCTGGTGGGTTTTTTAATTTGAACAACACAAGATTTCTAGAATTTTTATCCCGCTAAGCACGAGAGACTTTGTAGTTTTGCCGCAAAAGCATTTTTTGATTTATGTGGAATTTAGAAGGAAAAACCGCCCTGATTACCGGCGGAACCAAAGGGATAGGCCGTGCAACGGTATATGAATTTGCAAAATTGGGAGCTAAAGTCATATTTACCGCCAGAGACGGTGCAGAAGTTGCTGCTCTGGAGCAGGAATTGAGTGAAGCCGGGTACATAGCTTCAGGAATGGCTGGCGATGTCACTAATGAAGACGATCAGGATAAACTTACCGATTTTGTCTTTCAACGCAGTGGCACCCTCGATATCCTCGTAAATAATGCAGGGACAAACATCAGAAAAGAAGCTCATCTCTATGAGCCGGAAGAATACCGCAAAATCCTTGAGGTAAATCTTATCGCACCTTTTGAATTGACCCGCAAATTTTTCGCTTTGCTTAAACGCAGTACTAAAGCTTCTGTTATAAATGTTGCGTCTGTAGCCGGGTCTCAGGATGTAAAAAGCGGCACCCCTTATGCGATGTCAAAAGCGGGATTAATTCAGGAAACACGAAGTCTGGCCAGCGAATGGGCTCAGCATAACATTCGTGTAAATGCGGTTTCGCCCTGGTACACAACCACTCCTCTGGTGAAAGAAGTGATGGATCAAAAAGAACGTTACGATAAAATTGTGGAACGCACCCCTATGAAACGCTTTGCAGAGCCTGAAGAAATGGCAAACACCATCGCGTTTTTGGCAATGAATAAAGCTTCGTTTATCACCGGTCAAAATTTGCAAGTAGACGGCGGTCTTAGCGCAAATGCGCTTTAACATTCAACGCATAATTTCTTCTACTTGTATCCCTGCGCCTGAAGGTCAAAAAGTTCAGCATAAAGCATCGGGTCCTGCATCAATTCTTCGTGTGTACCCAGTTCAAGAATTTTACCGTGTTGTAATACCAAAATACGATCTGCCATACGTACGGTACTAAAACGGTGCGAAATGATAATACTGGTTTTGCCTTTGGTCAGATCAATAAAACGTTCAAAGACTTCGTACTCAGCCTTCGCATCGAGGGCTGAAGTTGGCTCATCTAAAACCATTACTTTAGCATCTTTCATATAGGCGCGGGCGAGAGCCACTTTTTGCCACTGCCCGCCAGAAAGCTCTTGCCCCTGTTTAAAACGTTTGCCCAGTTGCGTATCATAACCGTTATGTAAGGTTTCAATAACTTCGTTCGCCAGACTCAGTTGCGCCGCATTGACAATTCGTGAATCATCCTCCACGGCCAGAATATCACCTACTGCAATGTTTTCGCGAAGCGTAAATTCATACCTGAAGAAATCCTGAAAGATCACCCCAAAAAACTGCTGATAAGCTGCTTTATTGTAGTTGTTGATGTTTATTCCATCCAGCAAAATTTCGCCTTGCGTAGGCTCATAAAAGCGCAGCATTAACTTTATCAGTGTGGTTTTACCGGCTCCATTTTGCCCCACAAATGCCATTTTTTCGCCTGCATTCAGTTTAAAACTCACGCCTTTTAAAACCTCGTGATCGCTACCGGGATAGGCAAAATGCAAATCCCTGATTTCAAAACCGGTATGAATTTCTTTGGGTAAGGCCAAAAATTCCCGGTCTTCATCGGCTATTTTTAAATCGATAAAATCGAAGTAATCCTTAAGATACAAGGCACTTTCGGTAATACGGGTAAAGTTTGTAAAGAAGGTTTGCAGGCCGGTGCGCAGGCGATTGAATGAAGCTGAAAGAAATGTGAGTTCACCAATGGTAATTTCGCCCACCAAAACACTGCGTATAATAACCAGATAGGCCCCGTAATAACATACCACACCCAAAACATTAAAGCCCGCACTATATGCGCTGCGCTTGATGGTTAACTTTTTATTGATCTCAAAGTATTGCTCACTCAGGTTTCTAAAGCGTTTTGCGATAAAATCGGTAAGGCCAAAAAGCTTGATTTCTTTAGCGGTTTTATCGTTAGCCCCGATGTAACGCAGATAGTCTAGCTCACGACGCTCAGCCGTCCAGCTTCTAGAAATCGAATATTGCTGCCCGCTGAAGCGAATTTCATTGATAAACAAGGGGATAATACTCAGTGCCAGCAAAACGATTAGAATAGGCTGAAAGTAGATCAACCCTGCGATTAGCGTTCCTATAGAAATAATACTCTGTGCCTGTGCCAAAGCGGTACTCATAAGACCAACCCTACCCTGAGTCTGCTGGCGGGCGCGTTCAAGCTTATCGTAAAACTCTGAATCTTCAAGCTGACCAATATCAATCTTACTGGTCTTCCGTATCATTTTTTCAGAAGAAACAATATTATATCGGTCTCCCAGCAGTCCGTCGGTAATCCCGGTAAGTCGGTTTAAAATATCAGACAGGATTACGATGCCAAACTCGAGCAGCACATAATTCCATAATAAAGTATAATCGGGATTTGCAGCGTCTACCTGAGTAATAATCTCGTCAATTATAAGTTTACCTACCCATAGAATCACCACCGGAGAAAATGCATTGATTAATCTGCAAAAGAGATTAGTCAAAAACAAAGATGGACTAACGCTCCAGATTTCCCTAAAAAAACGAGGAATAAACCGCAGCGCCTGGAATGAACTTCTGACACTGGTTTTCTTTTGATCCTGAATGCTACTTAAGCTTTTTGCCATACTGCAAAGATACTCTTACCACAAACAGAAACTCAAAACCCGTTGCTTAAAGTTTAAAGGGTACAATCACAATATGCATCACTGCCTTTACCAAAACGATAGGTAAGCGTAAGGCCTATAAACGTGTACCAGTCGTTATTTTCAAAATTAAAAAGGCGATTGGCTTCTACACGTTCATCATCAGGATACGAGCCGTCGAGATTATCAGAAAGACTGTACCGGGGTGCGAGCTCAATACCGAGCATAAAATTGCGGGCTACAAAGGTTTTGATTCCGGCTCCCATAGGTATTGTAAGCCGGGTTCGGTTGCCGTATACTACAGACTGCACGTCTTCAAAACCAGAAGACAAGGGATAATAAGCTTCATCACCGTAAATCGCTCCCACACCGCCATAAATGTAAAAATCAATGGGGTTATAGGAGTTTTTTAAAAACGAAAAAGGCACAAATTCAAGCCCCACCGAAGCTTCAATATTGGTATGCTCAAAGGAATAATAAAGATCCTGCCCCCGACCGGCACGATACCCTCCATTTACATCCCGATCATTGTCGGCGAGCGTGAGATAAGTTACACTGGCGCGGGCACTAAGGCTTTCGGTAAAATTCATCTTCCCTATTACCCCAAAAAATGCGCGGTTAGGTGCTATAAATGCTTTTTTTCCAATTTCACCATAATAATTGACTCCCCCAAGATATAAACCAAGATCGTAGCTGGTTTGTGCTGAAACTGTATGAAGACCTAGAATAAAAAAACTGCTTAGGACAATAAGAGTTCGAAAAATCATAAAATGCCGATTTAAAATAGATAACCCTGAGCTACTGCTCCCAGGGTCTTGATTAAAACTAAAATCTTATTTTGAGCGTAACCCAAATAGAGCTATCACCTCAAAACCATTTAGGTTGAAGCACTTGTATGATCGCAGATAAGGGGACGTAGAAATAAACTTTAAAAAAGCATAGACTTCGGCTTATTTCTTAACTTTCAAAATAATACTATTTCAGTTTATAACGCTAATAAATTAAAAAATTGTCTAATACAGGATTAATTATCGAAGAACGCGCGCGGGATATTGGCGACTTTTTAGTAGGTCGCTTACTCCCCTTTCGCAAGAAAAGAATGGTAGGCCCCTTTATTTTTATAGATCACATGGGACCAAACCAACTGGGACCCGAAGCCTATATGGATGTGGACCAACATCCACACATTGGGCTATCTACCCTCACCTACCTCATTGAAGGCGAACTGATGCACGAAGACAGCATTGGGACTTATCAGCGCATCAGGCCGGGGTCTGTTAATTGGATGGTCGCCGGCAAAGGCGTCGTGCATACCGAGCGTACTCCAAAAGATATGCGCGATGGCAAGGTATTTACCATGCACGGTTATCAGATCTGGGTGGCCTTACCTAAAAAACTCGAACATACCGAACCTGCATTTCACCATATTGATGCCGAAGCTTTACCCCGCTGGCACGAAAACGCCGCAGAATACAAACTCATTGCGGGTAAAGGTTATGGTAAGACGAGTCCGGTACCGGTGCATTCTGATTTGTTTATGATCGAAATAAAAGTCGAAGAAGATCACAAACTCGACATTACCGGCAAACTGGAAGGTGAAATTGCAGTTACTCTGGTTTCAGGTGAGGTTGAAGCCTGCGGTGAAATTTTCACTGCTGGGCATATGCTGGTAAGTAAAACGGATGAAGTTTGTAAAATCAAACTGCTCAAAGGGGCACATGTATTTCTTTTTGGCGGAAAACCTTTTGAAGAAGAACGCCACATTTACTGGAATTTTGTTGCCACTTCAAAAGAGCGCATCGAAGAAGCTAAACAACAGTGGAAAGACCGAAAATTTCAGGAAGTTTCAGGAGACCAAACCTACGTGCCGCTACCCGGATAAATATCAGGTCGTTTGTAACTGCAGGGCTTTGGTCTTATTTCGGTAATAGATAATTAAAGCCAGGCTGCACAGGGCGCTTCCAAACAAAATAAAAAATAAAGGAGTGATGCTTTCAGTCACCAGTTGAGAGACCAAAATACTGGCCACCGACCCAAAAATCATCCCGATGCTTCCTACGAGCGCAGAAGCACTACCAGCCTGCTTGTTGAACGGATCAAGAGATAAGGCCGTAACATTGGGGTTTTGAAAACCTACTAAAAACAACATGGTAAACAAAAACGGATATACGATCCAGAATTGAATAGCCATAAAACTTATAGCGAGACCTAAACCGGTTAACACGGTAAGTGCAATACAGGTGGCAGTGGTGATTTGCAAAAGCGAATAGCGCTTTAAGGCCAGGCGGTTTACCTGACTTCCTAAAATAAGTCCCAGAGCGTTACTTCCAAACACCCAGCCAAAATGCTGCTCGGTAAGTCCGAAATATTCAATAAATACAAAAGGCGCACTACTTACATAAGCCAGCAGGCAACCCATTGTAAATCCCCGGGTCATTGCAAAAATGAAAAATTCCCGATTTTTTAAGATCGAAATATATTCGCGTACAATCTTTTTCGGCTTCAGACTGGTCGATCGGTTGGGCTTGGCACTTTCAGGCAAAATATAAGTGATAAGCAGCAACATAATAACAGCAAAAGTAGCCAGGATAAAAAACACCGCTTCCCAGTCAAAAGCGGCTATTACGAGTCCGCCCACTGTTGGTGCAATAATGGGCGCAACCCCCATAATAAGCATTAGGGTAGACAGGACATCGGCCACCTGTTTTTTCTCAAAAAGATCCCGTACAATTGCTTTTGAAGCCACCATACCTGCACAACCGCCTAACGCCATAAAAAAGCGGGCGATAATGAGCATATTGAGGTTAAAACTGAACGCACAAATAAGTGAGGTTGCTGTAAATAAAAGCAAACCACCTATCAGGGGACGGCGTCTTCCAAAACGGTCCATCAAAGGGCCATAAGCCAATTGACCCAAAGCAATCCCTATCAAATAACTGGTAAGGGTAAGTCCAACCTGGCTGATATCTACCCCAAAATCTTCGGCGACATTGGCAAAGCCAGGCAGGTACATATCTATAGAAAAGGGACCAATAGCGATCAGGGTACCCAGGATAAGTACAATGATATTTCTTGAGGATGTGGTAAAGCGTTTTGTCATAACCTGTTTGCAAATGCAAAATTACGGCTTGAAGAAGCAATCTAAAGGCTTAGAATGTTATTAAAATTGTAAAACAGAGGTTTCATTTCTTAAGGCAACGATGTCGTAAAAGGCATAAACAAACATCAAGACACATCCCAATACAGCACACCTGAAAAATCTAAAATATTAAGATGATATTGGTGTTATTCCACTTCAGCTTGACCAATAAAAAAAGAGATGCCAATTGCATCTCTTTAGTATTCATTTCAGGCCCGAAAGCCTTGCGACTGCTTAAGTTCAATCCAGGTTTCTTCCGGATGATGATCAACATTTCCGGACTCCCGAACAATATAATCGGGACTGTTCCTGAATTTTTCGAGCAGTTCAAAATTCACGTGAATGGGAATCTGTAGACCCGGATATTTCAGGGCATACATATCTTCCTTTTTGCCTACTAACTCTAACTCAATGGGTGTTTCCATAATCATAAGGTTTAATTAATAGTTTTGACAATAGCCAAACAAAAAAAATACCATTTCAAAAACACCAGTTCAGCCGTCTCAAAAGCTGTCAAAATTTCACACTATTGAATCTTAACTCAGCTGCAAAGGCACTTCCATCAATAAAACCGAAGCATTCTCAGAGGCTTTAAGTTCAACCGGATTACTCTCGTAAATCGCAAGTCCGTCACGACGGCTCAAGCTCTGATCGCCGGCTGTGATGCTTCCTTCCAAAACAAAAATATAGAGTCCGTTTGAAGCTTTTTTAAAGTCATAGGTTAGGCTTTTTCCCGCCTCAAGATCGGTCAAATGAAACCAGGCATCCTGATAAATCCATACGCCTTCATCTTCTTTATTGGGCGATAATATCTGCTGCAATTTATTTTTTCGGTCTGCTTTATCTAGCGTAATCTGATCGTATCGCGGCTCTACGTTTTGCTTGTTTGGAATTACCCAAATCTGCAAAAAACGAACCTCCTCGTCCTTATTTTTATTGTATTCGGAATGTTGAACCCCGGTACCGGCACTCATCACCTGAATGTCACCTTCTTTGATTACCGTGGTATTTCCCATACTATCTTTATGCTCCAGATCTCCGGATAGCGGAATGGAAATAATCTCCATATTTTGATGCGGATGAGTTCCAAAACCCATACCTCCACTCACCTTGTCGTCGTTAAGCACACGCAGGACCCCAAAATTCATCCGCTGCGGATCGTAATAATTAGCAAAACTAAAGGTATGCTTACTGTGCAGCCAGCCGTGATTGGCATCACCACGGGTATCTGCTTTATGAAGAACTGCTTTCATAGACATTGAAATTAAAATTAGTGGCCCTGATATCAGAAATCAGAACCGGGATGATTTGCTTATACTAGTCGGCTACAGGTGTAAAACTTACACTCATTATAGCCTCCATTTATAATAATATCCCAAAATATAAACCGCACTTATAAAATACAAAGCCTAAGCTTCGTATTTTTGGAATTCTTAATCTATGACACTATGAAAAAATCATTACTTAGCCTTGTCGCTCTAGCAGCCCTAACCGCTTGTAAAAATGAACAAAAAACGGAAACTGAAGAAACTGTTGAAACTGTAGAAGTGGTTGAAGAACCACGTACTGCGGAGCAGGAAGTCGCTTATAAAATTGCTGAGGCTAACGGCCTATCAAACTGGGATGATGTTGAGGAACTTCAATTTACTTTTAATGTAGATCGCGGTGATGAACACTTTGAAAAATCTTGGATCTGGAAGCCCCAAACTCAGAACATCACTATGATGACCGCTCAGGATACAACAAACTTTAACCGTGCAACTGTTGACAGTACGAGTATGAATGCAGACAAGGCGTTTATCAACGATTCCTATTGGTTGCTTGCGCCAATGCATTTGGTTTGGGATAAGGAAAATACCACTTTAACCGTTCAGGATACTGCTACTTCGCCGCTTAGCAAAACACAGATGCACAAAATCACACTTACTTACGCTGGTGAGGGTGGCTACACACCGGGGGATGCCTATGATTTCTTCTATGACGACGATTATATGGTACGCGAATGGATATTTAGAAGAGGTAATGTTTCAGAGTTTTCTATGGTAACCAGCTGGGATGACTATCAGGATTATAACGGACTCAAAATAGCTTCAGACCATAAGACCGAAGATGAGAAATTTCGACTTTATTTTACCGACATAGCGGTTAAGACCGAAGAATAATTTCTTAATCGTAAACTTTTAAAAGCCATTTGAGAAATCAGATGGCTTTTTTTTTGGCGTGTCCCTTCGGGTCAGGCCTATCCCCGACTTTTATAGCACGTAGCCATTAAACCTCTCCACTTTGAAGAGGAGACACCCATAATCTTTAAAAATTTGACTTCTATTTCGTACGCTTCAGCGTCATCGCCAAAATTCCTGCGGCAGCGGTAAAGCTCATTAAAGCGATAAAACTGCCTTTTAGATTAAAGGTTTCCGCCAGAAATCCTAAAAAAACCGGTCCAATAAGCAAGCCTACAAATCCGGTACCTGCAATAAAACTAATTCCCTCAGCCGCCTGAATACCTTTCAACTTTCCGCTATATCGAAACAATTCAGGCACTACCAGTGACAAACCAATACCTACAAAGCCAAACCCCAGCAATGCCCAGAAGGTAATTGCAGTAAGTGTTAGTCCAAATCCGAGAGTCGCCGTTAAACATCCTGCTATCAAAATGATACGCGAACCGAAACGTGCACTGATGCTGTCTCCAAAAAAACGTCCCAAAGCCATCATACCGTTAAAAATTGTATACCCTAAACCTGCTAAAGCCAGACTGGCAAAGGTGACCTTTTCGAGATACAAGGCGCTCCAGTCTACAATAGCTCCTTCAGAAGCCATTACCAAAAAGCCAATAACGGCCAGACCAATCAGCGGCCTTAAATTTCTCAACTTAAAACTCCCCTCCCGTTCTTCTTTAACCGCATCAATATGCACGTAATGACGGGAAAGCAAAGCATTAATAAGAAGCATAACCAGGACCACAACACCGGCATGATATACCGGCATTTGCACAAAATCTAAAACTAAAGAACCTATCCCAGCGCCCAGCATTCCGCCCAGGCTAAAAAAACCGTGAGAAACCGACATAAAGTGAACACCATCTCTTTTTTCAATTTCGGTAACCAGCGTATTTATGGTCACATCAAGCAAGCCTGAAAAAATACCTACTCCAAATAAAGCCACACAAAGCTGAACATAGGTATCTGCTAGAAACGGCCCCATAAAAACCACACAAAATCCCAGGACAGCGATTAAAGTGGCTTTACCCAATTTTATAGCATTGATGATTTTCGGAACAAAAGGGATGGTGCACAGCGTACCCAAGGCCATGAAAAACACGGCAAAACCCAGTTCGCCTTCAGAAATGCCCAGTTTCTGAATGATTTTTGGAATGTAAATCGCCCAGGTCCCAAAAATGATATTTAGCGTTGCAAATAAAAAGGCCGGTGAGAAGTACCGCCAACTACTAAAAATAACACGCATCGCTTGCATAAGCTGTGGTTTAAAAAACAATAACCTCCCTGCAAGCCAATGTTGTGGGGCCTGAAGAAAAAGCTCCTGTTGTGAGACAAGTCTTTAAAAATTAGTCCCTCAATGAAGGATTCAAATTACCAAAATTCTCAGGACTGCTTAAAACTATTTAATTCCTATTTTTACAGTCTATGTTAAAAGAAGAAAAATTGCAGTACCAAAACACGCTAAGTTTTGCCAAACAAGCTGATGCTCAGGATCCTTTGGCTCATTTTCGGGAAAAATTTAACCTTCCAAAAGATGAAAACGGTAAAAACCTGATCTATCTCTGCGGAAACTCGCTGGGCCTTCAGCCCAAAAAGGCTCGTGATTATGTTGCTGAAGAACTCGACAACTGGGCAGAAATTGCAGTAGAAGGTCATTTCAAGGCTAAAGTGCCGTGGACGGAATATCATGAAATCCTGGCGGAGCCTATGGCCGAAATTGTAGGTGCTAAGCCTAGCGAGGTCGTAATTATGAATACCCTCTCGACCAATCTGCACCTGATGATGGTTTCGTTTTACCGCCCCACACCTAAAAGGCATAAAATTTTAATCGAAAGCGATGCGTTTCCTTCAGATAGTTACGCCGTTAAATCACAAATACACGAGCGCGGTTATAACCCCAATGAGTCTTTAATCCTTTGGAAACCCAGACCGGGAGAAGACCTATGTCGTTTTGAAGATTTAGAGGCTCTTATGCAAGAGCACGGGGAAGAGATTGCCCTGGTGATGATAGGTAATTCCAATTACTACACAGGTCAAAAATACCCCATCAAAGAAATTACAGAACTGGGTCATAAGTACGGCTGTAAAGTAGGTTTTGACCTTGCCCACGGCGTAGGGAATATTGATGCAGACCTGCACGATAACGGTCCTGACTTCGCGGTGTGGTGTACTTATAAATACCTAAACAGCGGCCCCGGTGCATTAGGCGGTTGTTTTGTACACGAGCGTCATGCCAACGATGCCAGCTTACCCCGTTTTACCGGTTGGTGGGGACATAAGATGGAAAGTCGATTTAATATGAGGGTCGATTTTGATCCCATTCCTGGAGCTGAAGGATGGCAGTTAAGCAATCCTCCCATTCTTTCTATGGCTCCTATACGCGCTTCCCTTGAAATTTTCGCGGAAGCAGGCTTTCAAAACATACGGGCCAAATCCCGTAAACTAACCGGTTATCTGGAATATCTCATCAACGAGATCAACGATGAGCGTATTTGGATTTTAACTCCAACAAATCCGGAGGAACGCGGTTGCCAGCTCTCCATTCAGGTAAAAAATGCAGACCGAAGTATGCACGATGGTTTTATGCAGGCCGGCATCATTTGCGACTGGCGGGAACCAGACGTAATTAGGGTTGCTCCCGCACCTTTATACAACAGCTTTGAAGATGTGTATGAGATGGCCCAAAGACTGAAACAATTGCTGGCGAAAATCTAAGCCTATATACTAAATACCAACTAACAACCACTTTTTGAAAAACCAAGAACACATACTCATCATAGGCGCAGGACTTTGCGGTTCGCTACTTGCGCTACGTATGGCACAACGCGGCTACAAAGTAACTCTGATGGAAAAACGTCCGGATCTACGTAAAGAAGTAATCGACTCGGGCCGCTCAATCAATCTGGCATTTTCAGACCGGGGAATGAAAGGGCTTCGCTTGGCTGGTCTGGAAGATAAAGTACAACCCCTGTGTATTCCTATGCGGGGACGTATGATACACAGTACCGATGGGTCACTTTTCATGAGTCCCTACAGCGGTCGCGGTTATGAATATATCAATTCTATATCGCGTGAAGATCTCAATGTAATGCTGTTGGATGAGTGTGAAAAGATGAAAGATATTACCATGCTCTTCAATCAAAAGTGTACGGGTGTGACCCTGGAGACTGCCGAGGCTACTTTTGAAGATCATCATACTAAAGAAACTAAAACGTATCAGGCTGATGTGGTCATGGGTGCAGACGGTGTAGGCTCTGCCCTTCGTAAGAGTATGCTTGAGCATCGCAAATTTCTTTTTAGCTACGGTCAGGATTTTTTAACACACGGTTATAAAGAGTTGTCCTTTCCACCAGCTTCAGACGGAGGTTATTTAGTTGAACAAAATGCTTTACACATCTGGCCTCGCGGCAAAGATATGATGATTGCACTTCCCAATCTGGATGGCAGTTTTACAGTTACACTGTTTTTGTCCTGGGAAGAAGGAAAAGACAGTTTTGAAAGCCTGAATACCAATGAGGCCGTAATCGATTATTTTCAGCGAGAATTTCCTGATGCCCTGGCTCTGATGCCTAATTTGCTGGAAGAGTTTGAAGCCAACCCTACTTCGCCACTGGGAACCATTAAATGTTCGCCCTGGCACGCCTACGGCAAAGTCCTGCTATTGGGCGATGCTGCTCACGGGATTGTGCCTTTCTACGGGCAGGGAATGAACTCGGCTTTTGAAGACATCTTCGTGCTCGACCGGTATATAGACAAGTATGAAGGCGACTGGAAAGCCATTTTTAAAGCTTACCAGGAGGAGCGAAAAGAAGACACAGACGCCATTGCCGATCTGGCTATAGATAACTTTCACGAGATGAAAGCACATACGGCACGACCTATTTTTCAGGAGAAGCGCAAGCTGGAAATCGCTTTTGAAGAGCAGTTTCCTAAAGAGTATTTTTCAAAATACAGCCTCATTACCTTTCGGGAAGATTTGCGCTATTCAGAAGCGATGCGGCGCGGTCGCGTTCAGGACAAAGCTATTTTAAACCTCATTCACGATGGTAAGTTTACAGAAACTATGTCTTTGCACGACAAGCTTGATCTGGTTAAACAGGAAACCCGGAAGATGCTTCACGATGACGAAGTAGTTGAAGGACTTGAAGAAGATTAACTATGCATTTTATTTCTGAAGATCTTGACGATTATGCGGTAGCGCATTCTTCGCCCGAGCCCGAACTTCTGGCCCGACTTACCCGCGAGACCTATCAAAAAATGGTGCAGCCTCGTATGCTAAGCGGGCATTATCAGGGCCGTATTTTAAGCCTGATCTCAAAACTAAAAGCTCCCAAGAGTATTTTGGAGATAGGAACCTATACTGGCTATTCCGCTTTATGCCTGGCGGAAGGATTGCAGCAGGATGGCGTTTTACATACCATTGATGTAAACGAAGAGCTGGTAGACTTTCAGCGCAAGTATTTTGATGCTTCCGGTTATGGAAATCAAATCAACCAATATCTGGGTTCGGCTCTTGATATCATCCCCCAGATTGAAGGTAATTTTGACCTCGTTTTTATAGATGCAGACAAACCCAATTATCCTGCTTATTTTGAGCTCATCATAAATCGTCTCAATCCCGGTGCACTTTTACTTTCAGACAACGTATTGTGGAGCGGGAAGGTAGTTGAGCCACTCAAGCCTAAAGACACTTCTACTAAGGCCTTGCTAGATTACAACAAACGAATTGCAGAAGAAACATCGCTGGAGACTGTATTGCTAACCATTCGCGACGGACTCACCCTGAGCCGAAAGAAATCCTGAAGATTAAACTAGCCCGCCGTATTATACCCTTTGGCGGAGCCAATAAAAAATCCCGCCTGTGCTTGCACGCAGACGGGAATTATAATTAACACTTACGGATTAAAAAAAGATAACAGTCTAGCTATATCAGGTTATGCCTTTCAAACGTAATACCCAAAATAACTACTGCTATCTGTTTTTAAGCTGAAATCCATCAGATTGAATTTCCGCATTAAATTACATTAAAAAATGGATAATCTGTAATCTTTAACCCAAATAATGTAGGGTTTGCAATTTGGGATTGTTTTGAGGCGATTCAGCTTAGAATTTACGCTTAATAGGCCCGGTAATATCTTCAATATTACGCTTGGCATCTTCGATCTCCTTTTTCATATCTTTTGTGATATCAGGATCCAGACCCTGCTTTTCTGCGCTCTTGGTGATTTCATTTTTGATGTCATCGGTTGCATTACGTAAGGTACGCATCCCTTTGCCTAATCCCCGGGCAATATCAGGAACCTTGTCTGCACCAAATACCATAATCACTATAAAAATGATAAAGGCAATTTCTCCACCGCTAATAAATAAAGGTAACATCATCATAGTGCAAATATAACGGGAAAAATGAAAAGCCGATGAGTGATCATCGGCTTTTCTTAATTCAAAAAGTTAATTCTTAAAAAAGGATGTAATTAGTCTTCCTGACCTTCTTTAAAACTATCAAATTCGCTTTCCTGAGCTTCGCGTGGCCAGTTATTATTGCTCACGTCTACGTCTGCAGTCTCCTGATCAGGATCAACTACAACACCTACTAATTCTTTGTCTGTAGCAAGCACCTTAGTTACTTCGGCGTCATTTTTACGCCAGACCTGTACAGGATAGGTTACTTTTTCTTTTGTGCCATCAGCATAACTGTATTCTACAATTAGTGGCATTGGGATTCCTCCCGGCTTATTAAACTTAACCGCGTAGAAATGCTTTGGAGTTTTCAGTTTAGCGCGCTCTTCAGGCGTGAAATTGTCCATCATAAATTCCTTCACATTAGGAGCATTATCAAGCATCGCTTTACCTTTCATCGCAGCATCATAGTCCTCACCATCTTCTTCAACTACATAAACGGCATCAATCGCAGATGGATCATCATAACCGTAACGTTTTAAAAGCTCTTTACCGGCAGTAGTAGGTTCACTGGTTAAATAATAGGATTTCACATCCTCAACACCCATATCAACATACTCGGTGCTGTAGAACCAGCCTCTCCAATACCAGTCTAAATCTACTGCAGAAGCATCTTCCATCGTGCGGAAGAAATCTTCCGGTGTAGGGTGCTTAAACATCCAACGCTGTGCATAGGTTTTAAACGAATAATCAAAAAGATCGCGGCCCATTACAGTTTCACGAAGAATGTTCAAAGCCGTCGCTGGCTTTCCGTATGCGTTGTTGCCCAACTGATATACATTCTCAGGATTAGACATAATCGGCGCTATGAAGTTCTGATCGCCTCCCATATAACCTGTAATTTGTGTAGGAGCTCCTCTACGAGATGGGTATTTGGCGTTTGGCGCAATCGCTTCAGGGTAGTTTTCACCAAAATCCTGCTCAGCTACATACTGTACAAAGGTATTGATCCCTTCATCCATCCATCCCCACTGGCGCTCGTCACTATTTACAATCATCGGGAAGAAGTTGTGACCTACCTCATGTATAATTACTGAGATCATACCGTATTTGGTTCGGTCGCTGTAAGTTCCATCTTCGTTAGGACGACCATAGTTCCAGCAAATCATTGGGTACTCCATACCCTGATTCTTACCGTGAACTGAGATTGCCTTAGGATATGGGTAATCAAAGGTCATACGCGAGTACGACTTTAAAGTTTGTACTACAGCCTTGGTAGAATACTCTTCCCAAAGCGGATTTCCTTCTTTAGGATAAATAGAGATCGCCATCACATCCCCTTTTGGGAATTTAACAGCTTGTGCATCCATAATATATTTACGAGATGAAGTAAAGGCAAAATCCCTTACGTTATCAGCGTGCAGTTTCCAGGTTTTCTTCTTGGTGCTGCGCCCTTTTTCAATTTGCTCGGCTTCTGCCTGAGTACGAATGAGTACCGGCTTGTCATAACTTTTCATAGCCTGCTCCCAGCGGTTCATCTCTTCTTTGCTGTACACGTCTTTACGGTTTACCAGTTCTCCGGTACCATCTAACAAGTGATCTGCAGGCACGGTAATTTCAACCTCGTAATCACCAAATGGTAATGCGAACTCACCGTTACCCCAAAACTGGTAATTCTGCCAGCCTTCCACATCATTGTACACACACATTCTTGGGAAAAACTGTGCGATGATGTAGTTTTTATTTCCGTCAGGGAAACTCTCGTATCCAGAACGGGCACGGTCTACCGTGTGCTCAACAACATTGAAATTCCACCCGATGCTGAATTCAAATTCGTCTCCAGGCTCAAGGGGTTGAGGCATTTCAACACGCATCATCGTAAAATTAATCGTGTATTTAAGCGGCTTACCATCTTTTGAAACCTCGGTAATGTTGAAGCCTCCATCAAAAGGCTCTTTCATATAAGAAGAAACAACTGAACCCGGTTGCATTACCGGAGCCATACCACTACCGTCTTTTTCTAAAGCCGGAGAATCCTTTTTACGAATGTTCTGGTCAAGCTGAACCCATAAATACTCCAGACGATCTGGTGAATTGTTTTTATAGGTGATCGTTTCATAACCTGAAATCGTCTGATTGTCATCATTCAGCTCAATTTTCATCTCATAGTCGGCCTCATTTTGATAATAGGCAGGACCGGGAGCACCAGAAGCTGTACGATACTGGTTAGGGGTGGCAAACTCGTTATAAAGTTGTCTAAACTTATTTTCGTTAGTATGCCCCATTTGTTTTTCTTCCTGCTGTTCCTGTTCCTGAGCAAAAGCGCCGGCTCCTACCAGAACTAAAACAGCTAAAAAGCTGTACTTAAGTTTTTTCATAAAGTATAAATCTTGTTTGTGCTTGTGAATCTGATAAAAATAAAGATTAGGCCTATGTTAATAAATTATTTAGAAACTTTTAACACGGCTTTATCATTTTCACGGGTTAATAGGAAACTTTTCTTGGTACTTCCTGTATTGAGGTGCACCACATTTTTTTGTTCGGGAAATAAATCCATCAACAAGGTATTTTCAATGCTTACTGACTTGAGATTTTCAATATGTTCTACTTCAATAAAGCAGACCACGTAATCAATCTCGTCTTTATGCCCCAGATAGTTTATAGGACGCTGCTTGCCATTTACTGTTACAATAAATTTTTGATCAAAATAGCGTTTTATATATCCGTCTAGTTTTTGCTGATCGTAGGAAGCATCAACCCGTATTGATTTATCATAACGCTCCTGAAACACCTTTTGCAGATCGTCATAAAACACGCGCGTAACAATTTTTAAAGATTGTGATTTGGCGTCATAATCTGCCTGAGTGACGCTGAAATAATACTTGTGAGCCGTAAATGCAAAAAGTGGAAGGATTACAGCAAGGAGTAAAAGGATCTTTCTAAAATTCATCAAAGCAAGTTATCTGTTTTTAGGCATTTTAATCAAGAGTCATTCCAAAAAAATTCAGGTTTACTGACCTTCCTTTTCTTTGAAGCTGACTTCAACACCTTCTTCCTCTTTATGCTGAAGATAAGCGGGTGCCTGTTTTATTAGCATTTCAAGTATTGAAAGCGGATTTTTGCTTGCCGCTACGGCCAAAGCTTCCGGCTTGTCAAAATATACGTAATGTACAAAGTCGTCTATATACCGCGCCGGAATTTGCAATTGCTTGATATAGGTCGTGTCAGACACCAGATTTCGGGCTTTTTGAACCCGTCTTTCCATATTGGAAATACGTACCTGTTCTTTAAGCATTTTAGTACGCCCGGTAATGGCATTAATGACCGCATCAACGGGGATGATACCTGCTCCACTATGGGTTGCCGTGTAGAGACGCCGCTCTTCCTGAGTCAAAATAGGCCCTCTGTAAACAGGCAAGCCCGCCTCACCGGGGTCAAAAGGTTTTTCAAGCTTGATCCGGTTCATATCATCACCCAATCTTCCGTTAAGTTCAATATTACTAATCTGCACATCTTCCAGTTCTGTTACTTCCGGCTCGAGCTCTATTTCCAGATAGTTTCGATTAAAGATTTCCGCAGAGACCACAACCTCCTGATGTTTGAACTGAACGGCTGAAATATACAAGGTATCACCACTTCGCACAGGAATCGTAAAACTGCCGTTCTCACGCGTTACGGTCCCCTTCTGTAAACTGAGATTTAGTATATGAAGGTACTCGTGCTCAATAGAGTCATTTACCACCTTACCCTCAAGCATTACGGTCTCCTGAGCATACAAACCGCCCAAAACGCAGCTCAGGCAAAGCGAAAACACGAAAAATAAAATACCGGTTTTTGACACGTATTGAGAGTATTAAAGTTTCATTTAAATACGCCTCAAAAGTAAACATGTTACAGCGCTTTTAGTATAACGCCCTTTTTAAAATGAAAAAAGCTGCCTATTAAGCAGCTTTTAGATAAAGTCATTGCGGCGATTTAATTTTCTGAAATCGAAGCTTTAAAGGCATCCCGCTTTTGCAGTAAAAATTGAATTAATGCCAGCTCGTTACCCTGCTCCAGCATGGGTTTCGTGAGTCCGTTTTCAGAAACATAATCCATAAAGTCATTGATGTTTTCGCGCTTGATATCTAAATTCTGCTGAAAGAATTCATTGGAATACATTGCAGCCAGTTCCTGCTCTGCACTGCGTTCAATTGGCTCATCTTTCTTATCAAAAATCGCTTTAAATATATTGATGAAATTCAGGCCATAACGCCAGCGCATGTCGTCTATCGCTATATTTTCGGGAGTGGTGTACCGGTCTGGCGCATTATCTTCGGCCTTAATTTGTCCTCCGGTAAAAGGTACAGGATCAATAGTGCGTACCCGATTTACATCAGCCACAATATCGCCGGTAAGATCATAGGGTCGTACGATGATTTCATCAAGCACATTTACGGTTTCCCGAAGCGTAATACTGATGCGTCTTGAACTCACAATCCCGGCATCAACGATTATGGTAATGGGTGCAAATTGCAAAGACTGAATCACTAACTCATCATTACGGGCTACCGCAATATCAAAGGTGCCTGCTTCTGATGTCACAGTACCTCGTTGCGCAGAGTTATTATACACTACGATGCCCCCGGGATCATCACCTACCGGAACGATAATCTGACCTCCGACCATTACCCGGGCAAGCTGTTGACTGCTCGCCGTAACGGTGACCAAAATGAATAGAATAAGGAGCGTAACTTTTTTCATAGTTCTTTTTTTAGCGGGCTTTATTTGCAAAAAGGCCAATTAAAGGGGTCTACACCTGTAAAATGAGGCTATAACCTGCCTAGCAAAGCTTCTTTAAAGTTACTTTAAAAATTCAGCATAGCGGTGCGATTTGTAAACTTGTCAAAAAAATGACAGATATCAGGCTACTCGTTTTCCTCCTTAGGAAGTTCGCCGTTTAAGTATTGAATTTTGCCAAAACCAAAACTCCAGTCCACATCAGTATTCGTCGTTACCGAGATCAATAGATCTTTAGGGTCAAGACCACAATTGGCTTCCAGATTTTCGGCAAGAAGGATATAAAACTTCTTTTTATTGATCGTCGCTCTCGGACTGGTAAATACCTGAATCGCTATAGCTTTTTCACTTCGTTCGAAGCCCAAACCGGTATCAAGCAAAATCATTCGCCCGGGCTTATGCTCGGTAACAATTTGATAGCGGTCTCTTACCGGGACTTTAAAAGCTTCAACAGAGCAGTCCTGCACAGTATCCATAATAGCTTTGATTTCTTCTTCTGAGCGGCCTTCGGTAAGGTCTATTCTAATAAGCGGCATAACGCGAGTAGTTTTAAATAAAAATTTCCTTTATTGCTCTTGTAAAGGAACAAGACGCAATCCTAAAAATCTGCAAAATCCGAAGCAAAATTTTGTTAAATGCACACATGCCTTTTAGGCTTTGTGTACATTTGACACAAATTCCTGAATTTTGAAGAATCTAATCCTTGCAAGCACCTCAACAGTTCATGGCGGCGAATATCTCGATTACTTAAAACCTACACTTATTAGTCACTTTGAGGGAGTTAAACGCTTAACTTTTATTCCGTTTGCCAGGCCCGGTGGTATCTCCCACGAATTATACACCAGTAAAGCGCGTACTTTTTTTAAAAATTTAGGCATTGAGGTTTTGGGTTTACATGAGTTTAGAGACCCTATTAAGGCCATCGCTCAGGCCGAAGCTGTTTTTACAGGAGGCGGTAATACCTTTTTGCTGGTAGAGCAACTCTACCAACAGAAAATAATGGCAATTTTAAGAGACAGGCTTTACGAAAACATGCCTTACCTGGGCACCAGTGCCGGTTCAAATATTGCCGGCATTAGTATGCAGACAACAAACGACATGCCCATTGTTTATCCACCCAGTTTTAAAACGCTGGGAGCTATGCCTTTCAATATTAATGCGCATTATCTGGATCCTGATCCGGGCAGCACTCATATGGGTGAGACGCGAGAGACCCGTATCAAAGAATTTCATCAGTTTAATAATGTACCGGTGGTAGGCCTGCGTGAAGGCAGCTGGATTGAAGCTTATAAACGTGTTTATACCCTGCGTGGACCGCACAGCGCCCGCATTTTTGAAGCCGGAAAAATACCGTACGAACTCGATTCGGGTTCTTTGATCACCATTAGCTAGAGTTTTTTCAAAAAGTGATAGCCCTTAATGACGTAATTCTCATTGAGGTAAAATTTATGTCCTGCAAAATTGTGCACATAGGCATTAAGCTCACTGGTCTCACAACCTCTATCGCGGGCATAGTCATAAATCCATTGAAAAACCTGTTTTCCCAGTCCGTTGCTTCGGTATTCAGGCTTGATAAAAACGTGATCGGCTTCGCAGGTTTTTCCGCAATAATGCCGGGTAGCAAACCATAGCCCAAAAACCCCGGCTAGTTTTTCTTCCACATAAATACCATGACACTCATATCGGTGCTCAAACATTTCATTAAAACGAGCCTTCAGCAGATTTTCTTCAACACTGTGCTCCATCAACTCCTGCACCAGTGGTAAAAACGTGTTAATCTCGTCTTTATCAAATTGTCTAATCTTAATTTTGAGCATAATTGGCTATTTTTAAGTATCACAGCAAACGGCTGTTTCAATAAAGGCGACAAAAATAATGGATAAAGCGATACACCACAGGGAAAACCGAAGCAGAGGTCTTTTTTATATTGCGGGCAACGGGGAGAAAATTTCTGAAATCACCTATAATATCAAAAACGACAACCTGATTGTCATCGATCATACCGAAACTAAAATGGGCTATGAACATCAGGGTTATGCCAGTGAATTACTTGATTACGTAATAAACTGGGCACGGGAAAAAAATATTAAAATTGAGCCGCTCTGCCCCTTTGCAGAAGTGAAGTTTGAAGAAAATCCTGAATACGCTGATGTCCGCGCCTAACACAACCCCAAAGTTACAAATCAGTGAGATTACTGCAGCTGAAACCTATACAGTACGTCATCCCGTTTTACGTGAAGGACGACCTCTAGCAAGTTGCGCAATGCCCGGTGACGATGCTGAAGACAGCTTACATCTCGGCCTATTTGACGCAGAAAAGCTCATTGGGGTTGTAAGCCTGATGCACAATTCAAAACCCCAATTTATAGGTGCACAATATCAATTAAGAGGTATGGGAATACTGGCCGATTACCAGAGACAAAGACTGGGAATTCTGCTGGTTGATGAAGCCGAAAAGCGCCTGAAAAAGCAGGGCATTGAACTCTTATGGTGCAATGCCCGCATCAAAGCTCTTAATTTTTATCTGCGGAAAGGTTTTAGCATTGAAGGCGAAGCTTTTGAAATTGAAGGTGTAGGCACGCATTATTTACTTTATAAAAAGCTCTGATGAAACGACGCCGGTTTATTCAAAACACCCTATTAACGACAGCTGCCTTTACGGCTTTCCCACAACTTCTAAAAGCAGGCAGTATTCTTCCTGAAGCTGAACTTATGGGAAGAGGAAATCCCTCTTTAATTGAAAAAAGCGGCTATCGCCTGCGTCCTGAAGTATCACAGGCATTTGATAAAATGACAGCTGCCGCACAAAAAACGGGAATTGGCATACAGGTCGTTTCGAGTTACCGCGATTATGCCCATCAAAACCGCATCTGGGAACGCAAGTACAAAAATTACACCGCACGCGGAATGGCACCTTTAACGGCTATTGAAAAAATTATTGAGTACAGCACCATCCCGGGTACCTCGCGTCATCACTGGGCCACTGATCTGGATATCATTCAGGCGGGAACGGGGGTGACCAGCAATGTGCTTGACCCCGACAAATTTCACGGTACCGGGCCCTTTTGTGCCTTAAAAGCCTGGTTGGATGAGCACGCAGAAAGCTTCGGTTTTTATGAAGTGTACACCAATGATTATGGGCGAAAAGGCTTCAAGTATGAGCCCTGGCATTTCAGCTATGCCCCGCTTTCTATCAATTACCTCAAAGACTATAAAAAATTGAATATCGCTGAAATCCTTCAGCAGAAAAACCTGATGAGCAGCGAGGCTTTTACTCCGGCATTTATTGAAAAATACCGCACTGAAAATATTCTGGACATCAACCCAAAACTTTTAGCTTAAAACAACCAGTAATCACCACTAATCAATAACCCATTACGCTATGAAACTAGGAGGAAGAGCACTTAAAATACTTTTAGGAGTAGGTATCGTCATTTTTGGACTCATCAAATATTACGGCAGTCAGGAAGAAAATCCCTATACCGGCCGCACACAGTCTGTAAGTCTGTCAACTGAGGAGGAAATCGCCATCGGCCTGCAAAATGCACCTATTATGGCCGAGCAACACGGAGGTCTGCACCCCGACCAGCAGTTGCAAAACATGGTAGATCGCGTGGGTAAAAAACTGGTGGATAATACGATTGCCCGCGAAACACCGTATCAGTATGAATTTCATTTGCTGCGCGATCCCAAAACGGTAAATGCGTTCGCATTGCCCGGCGGACAAATCTTTATCACTTACGCCCTGCTCGAGCGCCTTTCTACCGAAGATCAAGTCGCCGGGGTGCTGGGTCACGAGATTGGTCATGTAGTAGGCCGGCATTCTGCCGAGCGTATTGCCCAAAGTGAACTCGCGAATACCGTAGCCACCGGAGCGCAGGTAGGCGCCGATGCCGGTATGCTCGCCAGTCAGTTAGGGCAAACGCTGTTGCTTAAAAACGGGCGTGGTGACGAACTTGAAAGCGATGATCTGGGCGTAAAATTTATGCTGGAAGCCGGCTACGATCCTGAAGCCTTAATTGAAGTGATGCAAATCTTAAAAGAAGCCAGCGGCGGGCAGCGCGTACCCGAATTTCAAAGTTCGCACCCCGACCCCGAAAACCGGGTTGCCAAAATCAAAGAAGCGATTGCAAAGTATAGAGGTTGATTATTTTTATTGCTATTGTCGCCTCATCCCCCCACCCTTCTCCGTCCGGAGAAGGGTGCTTATTACTGATTTAGATAAAAAACCTCCCTTTGCTCCTTCTTTAAGGTCTGAGTGGGAGCTTGATTTTGACTTAAATAAATAACTTTTTAGTTCTAGGTGGAGCAAATTCTAATCGTCAATTCATTCTGAAAGAACTTTGTAGAACAGGCATTTTCATCTTTAGCAAGCTTTTTCTTAAGTAGAGCAAGAAGTACCCGCTAAAAAATTTTCGAAGCCTTGGAGAAAATTTAGGGGACTTATTGCGGTTTTGCCCCTTAGGGCAAAAATACCTAAGAAAAAGGCTCTTTTCTTTTGGTTCGTTTTCTTTGGAGAAGCAAATCGACTACAGGAGATTCACGAGCTCCAAAACCAATAAGCGACAGCGAGCTAAAGAAAATGAACAAAGCATATTATAGAATCTATAAATTTATTTCAAGTTAAACTATCCAATAAAAAAGTAGTACTCATCCCCCCGCCCTTCTCCCGCCGGAGAAGGGAGCTTATTACTTATTTAGATAAAAAGTCCCCCTTTGAAGAGAAGTTTGGAGGGATGTCCCGCCAGATTGAAATAATAATAATAATAATAATAATAGCAATTATAATACCCTCCTCAAACGCTATCGTGATTGCCTTTCAAAGTTTTAGCCATTAGTTGCTTAAGTCCGTATCTTTGTAGAACAACTCAAATAACCATGAATAAAAAAGTCATTTTAATGATCCTCGACGGTTGGGGATTTGCACCAAATAAGGAAGTTTCTGCCGTAGATCAGGCCGAAACTCCGTTTATCGATTCATTATATACTAAATATCCACACGCCCAACTCCTCACTCATGGGGAAAATGTGGGCTTGCCAGACGGGCAAATGGGCAATAGCGAAGTGGGCCATATGAACCTGGGTGCCGGGCGCATTGTTTATCAGGATTTTGCCAAGATCAACAAGGCACTGCGTGAAAATAAACTGCGTGATCAGCCCGAACTGAAAGCGGCATTTAAGTACGCCAAAGAAAACAACAAACCCATTCACCTTTTAGGTTTGGTCTCAGACGGTGGCGTGCACGCACACATCAACCACGCCAAAGGTTTGATCAAAGCCGCCAATGAAGTTGGTGTAAACGAAGTATATGTACACGCCTTTACAGACGGCCGTGATGTAGACCCGCAAAGTGGAGCCGGTTTTATTGAAGACCTGGACCATTATGCTAAAGAAAACGGAGCCAAACTGGCCAGTATTACCGGGCGCTATTTTGCGATGGATCGCGATACCCGCTGGGAACGTGTAAAAAAAGCCTATGACGCTACTGTAAATGGGATAGGTACTAAAACCACAGATCCGGTAAGCGTGATCAAAGCTTCGTATAAAGACGGTGTAACTGACGAATTTTTAGAACCTATTGTAGTTACTGAAAATGACCAACCGGTTGCTACGATAAAAGACGGTGATGTCGTGTTATTCTTCAACTACCGTACCGATCGCGGGCGTGAGTTGACGCGTATGTTATCTCAGGAAGATTTCCACGAGCAAAACACGCATAAGCTGGACTTGTATTACGTCACGATGACCAACTACGACCAGACGTTTAAAAACATCCACATCATTTTTGATAAAGACAATCTGACCAATACCATTGGGGAGGTCATTTCCAAGGCCGGTAAAAAGCAGATTCGCATTGCCGAAACCGAAAAATATCCGCACGTAACCTTTTTCTTTTCGGGCGGAAGAGAACTTCCCTTCGAAGGCGAAACCCGACTGATTGCCAAGTCTCCAGACGTGGCGACTTACGATCTGAAACCGGAAATGAGCGCCTATGAAGTCCGCGATAAAATCGTGGCCGAACTCAAAAAAGAAGAAACGGATTTTGTTTGCCTCAACTTTGCTAATCCGGATATGGTAGGCCATACCGGCGATCTGGACGCAGCCATAAAAGCCTGCGAAACGGTTGACGCCTGTGCCAAAGATGTGATCACCACCGGGCAGGAACACGGCTATAGCGCCATTGTAATTGCCGATCACGGGAACTGCGAGACTATGAAAAACGAAGACGGTTCGCCAAACACCGCCCACACGACTAATCCCGTACCGGTAATTGTAGTAGATAACGACATCAAACACGTTAAAAATGGAATCCTGGGCGATATTGCTCCTACCATTTTAGATATGATGGGCGTGGCTAAACCACAGGAAATGGATCAGGAAAGCCTGGTCAGCTAAATAAAAAACTGATGAAAAATTTAAAATACCTCAGCCTTGTTTTGACAGTCGTACTAATAAGCGCGTGCAAATCACAAAACACTGTGGCGAGCCGCTCTGAAGTACCCCAAACACCGGGACCGCCTGAAGCTGCGCAGGTACCTACCTCGCAAAAAACAGGAACTGTAGAGACTACCGCCCCTGCCACTCAACCGGATATGCTTACGGGACCTGCCGAGCGCAGTCAGTTGCAAAGCGGTGCTTTTGGCGAATGGTTTAATCCCTTTTATGCCTCGTACCGGGTTGACGAAGATCTTGTGAAAAAGCTTAAACCTTTGCTTAAAGATGTAGACATCACCCTGTTTATGGGAACCTGGTGTGGTGACAGCAAACGGGAGACCCCGCGTATCTACAAGATTTTTGATGCGGTTGACAAAGCTGACGATGTAGAACTCGTCACTGTAGACCGCAGCAAGACCACGCCACAGGGATTGGAAGAAGGCAAAAACATCAAACGCGTACCCACACTTATTTTGAGCAAAGACGGAAAAGAACTGGGGCGTATTGTTGAATACCCTATTGAAAGTCTGGAAGCTGATATGCTTAAGATTCTAAAAGGCGAACCTTACCAACACGCCTACGCAGATTAAGGCCCGTGCCGTACAACCAAAGATCTAAAAGCGACGATTCTCTACGAGTTGTCGCTTTTTTTTATGGTTTTGAGGAATACCGTAAAACGCTCTAAACGGAAAGAACTATATTTAGTTGATCAAAGGTTTATAAAGTGTCTGCAAACGCTTGTAAACATTTAAATATAATAGATATAACACAACTGGTTGTGTTGTATGTACGTTATGCTTTATTAAAAAACAACCGTTAAATCTAAATAATGCCGATACTAAATGATATAATTGATTGGGTGGAAAACAAACCTATTTTTTGGCAAATCGCCGTTGACCGTTTAATCAGAAACAATGAACTAACGGATAATGATATTTCGGAACTAAAGGAAATCTGTAAGGTAGATTATGGCTTATCAGACTTTGATTTTAACGAAGTGGATTTTGATAATTTAAGAGAGTTCGCAAATAACTCAACAAGTACTGAGGATATAATACTTTCAAAAATTTCCAATGTAAACAACATAAACGCACTCTCACATACCAGTGAATTAGAATTTGCCTCAAACGGACTTACCCTTGTTTATGGAGATAATGGTTCAGGAAAATCAAGCTATGTTAGTATTTTAAAACACGCTTGTAATACTAGAGGAAGTAAGCCGAAAATAAATGACAATCTATATGACCCAACTTGTTTTGGAAATGATAAAAAAGCGGATATTGAATATACAATTGATGGAGTAAATTTCAACACAGTAAATCTTATAAATGAAGTAGTAAGCGACTCTGTTTTAAAAAGTATTGATGTTTTCGATACGTTTAGTGCAAATCATTACATTGAAGGAGAAGATGAAATAGCCTTTATACCTCAAGGGCTATCTATTGTAGAAAAATTAGCAGATTGTATAAAAAAAGTTGACAATGAACTAAATGCGGAATTTTCAGAACCTGCATTAGAGAAATTTGACCATACTCTTATAGAAGTTTCAGATTGTTCGACTGCTAAAACATTTCTCAACAATTTAAATTCGGAAACTACACTTAACGAATTAAGAGCAGAAGCAATTTGGAATGAAACCAAAAATTCTAGAATTGAAGAGCTAACCAAACAAATAGATAAATTAAAAGCAACCGACCCTAAGAAAATCTTAAAAGAAAACATCGATAAGATAAAGCGATTTGAGATTTTACAAAACAAATTACAAACACTCGAGAACAACTTAACAGGGACAAAATTAGAGGACCTAAAACAAATAATAAATAATCTTGCAACGACAAGTAAAGCACTTAAAGAATCTTCTGAAAAGGCATTCTCTGAATTACCTATTGAGGGCGTTGGTAATAGTTCTTGGAAATTACTTTGGGAAAGTGCTCGCAAGTTCTATAACGAAAGTACCGAGACAGAAGATTTTCCAAAAATAAATGGAGAGAGCAATTGCCCTCTTTGTTTTCAAGATTTAGGGGAAGATGCAAAAAGCAGATTTAATGCTTTTGAAGATTTTGTGAAAAATGATATTCAAAAATCTTTTGATGAAGCTTCTGATAAATTTGATTTAGAATATGAAAATTTAAATAGTCAGGATTTTTCTTTTGAAGAACAAAAGCCTACAACAATTGAGTTAGATGAACTGATTGATGAATACTCGGAAAATCAAACGAAATATTTAGAGTCACTTTCTAAACAGAAGGACTATTTAGTTGGGCTTTTTAATTCTAAAAAATCTGTTGAATCTATTAATTCAATTGAAATTGAGAATACACCTAAAACTCAAATACAAAACCTCATTAAAGACTTAAAAGAAGCAAATAAAAAGTTAGCAGTCCAATCAATTGAAGAAGATTTAAGACCGCTAAACAAGGAAGTAAATCAATTAAAGGGAGAAAAAAAGATTTTTGATTATAAACCCAAGTTAGCTCGTGAAATTTATCGACAAAAAAAGATAAAACTTCTAAATCAGTGCATTAGTAAATGTAATACTCGCACCATTACTACCCTTAGTAATGATTTAGCAACAAATTACATAAGTCAAAACCTTAAACAGAATTTCAAAGCAGAACTTACCAAACTAGGATTTAAAAACATCAAGATAGAAACCGAAACAAAAGGACAAAGAGGGAAACAATATCACTACTTACGACTTGATGAACAGAACTCAAATGGAATTGCACTAAAAGACGTTTTAAGTGAAGGAGAACATAGGTGTATTTCCTTAGCAACATTCCTATCTGAATTATCCATTTCAGAGCATAAAAGTGCTATAATTTTTGATGACCCAGTTTCATCTCTTGACCATAAATGGAGAAGTAAAATATCAAAAAGGATTGCAGAAGAAGCTCTAGAGCGACAGGTTATTGTTTTTACTCACGACATTACTTTTCTACTTATGATTCAGGAACATTCTAAAAGTTTAAATTGTGATTTAGATATAAAGAGCTTAACAAGAAAGAGAAAAGAAACAGGACTGATTGCAAGCAATCCACCTTGGGATGCTTTGCCAGTCGGCAAACGTATTGGCTTATTAAAAGACGCTTATCAAAAATTAGAGAAAATCGAACGAACTGAAACCGAAGAGGTTTACAAAGAGAGGGCAAAAATGTTGTATGGTAAACTTCGAGAAACTTGGGAGCGTTTTATTGAAGAGGTGTTTTTAAACGGAGCAATTCAAAGATTTGGTAGAGCAATACAAACTCAACGCTTATCAAAAATTGTTGACTTAACTGATGATGATTATAATATTGTTGATGCGAATATGAGCAAGTGTTCTACTTATTTCACGGGTCACGATACAGCAGGAACTTTAATAGAAGAAATGCCAGACTCTGCTGAATTTCTTGCTGACTTGACTGTATTGGAAGATTACATTAAAACAATAAGAAGACGAAGATAAAATAACAAAGCATGACAATATATATAAAAAATAAGCAAAATAGTAGTAAAATCAAGGCTTCTGGTTCAAATCAAAGTTTGTGATTAACCGAAAGTTTTGTCCTTCGAAATCGCCTTCTTTTCATATGCTAAACGTTACTTTTAATTGCGAAATAGAACAAACTATATAATAAATGTCTTTTGAATCTTTAACACCTCCCCAATTTAATAGAGAACTAGAATTACAACAAACTCAATTTCCCTTCGATAAAGGCGTATTAACTAAAATAAACTTTGCTTTAGAAGATCTTTGTAGTTTATATAACCTCTCAATAGTTCCAATGAGAGAAAAACACGAATACTTACAAGAGGAAATTGAAAAAAATCCTTATCCAACCGATGTTCAGAACGATGAGGATTATAGGTTATTAAGAATAAATCAAGCGATAGATGAACAAGGTGACAAACTAAATAGTATGCAAAGTTTCTCTAAGCAAGTTACTTCTGTATATACTTGGGCTTTATTAGAACAAGCTGAGAATAAATTAATAAATCTGATTGAAAAAGAAAAAAACAATCACGAAAGCGATGGATTTTCAGATTGGAAAAGACGCAAAAAGTATTTTAAAAACTTTGATATAAAAATTGATGAATTTAAAAGGTATAATGAGGTATTAGAACTTCAAAAGTTTAATAATAAAGTAAAACATTTAGGAAGAGTTGATAAAGAATTGGCTGGAATGAAAACATTCAAAAATAAAGAAAATCATCCATTAGAGTTTGTAACAATTCCACTAGCAGATTATATAAACAATACATATTTATATCTTTTAGAACTTATGATTTCAATTGAGGATAAAATTTTTCCAGAAACTAAGTTTAATAAAAATTAAAATAGAACAAGCGCAACTAAAGGCAACAACGGTTCACCCCCCGCTACCGCCAGTCTCTGACTGGTGGCAGCCCGGTGACACTAGGTAAAGCAAAAGTATTAGCCAATATTTAAGATAAGAACGAAATGTCAATGACTCAAACAGCTTTTCTTAGAAAGGCAGATATACCAACAAAAACAGAAATTGAAGAGCTGATTCAAGGACTTGGTTATGACTTTAGAATCCTGGACGACTCTGAAACTATCACAAAGCTTGAAGGTCTATCTTGTTCAATAAACGGACACGAAACATTCTTCGAGACTTATTTTGACCCTCCAACAGAAATAACAAATGACTGTGATTGGATAAAGCCTGACTTAACGAATCAGGACTTAGCAATATCTTTTGTTTGGGGAGCAGACTTCGCAGCAGGGGCCTGTATTGGCCTCATTTCGATTGCACTTATTGACAAAGCACAAGCACTTATCTATTATTTGGATGACGAAATGAAATACTCAAGAGAAATGCTTGTTGCTGACACTCCCCAATTCCTAGGCGAACTTGAGAAACAAAAGAAAAAAAGAATACCAAGTTCGACTGGACCAACGTCGACAAAGAAGTATGAAAACAAGAAAAAAAGCTTTTGGGACAAACTAAAAGTCCTGTTTAAACAAAAGTAGTTGAACATATCTCCTTTAAAAAAAGCCTGTTTTTACGGGATTATTCCGCCCTTGGTTTTTTTATGTAACTTTACCACTTGAGAGTCTGAAAATTAGAAGGCAATACGCAAACATCTGCTATCCCTATATAGCCTAAGCCCGAAAGCCGAAAAACGGTCTTACGTATTCCCAAAAGAAACAATGATCCTTGCTTTCAACCTGTAACACGCTTAACAATAATCTGACAATACGAGTTCGCGCGGTTCGCGATCTGGAGCAAATTCCCTGATGCTTTAAGAAAAGTTTTAGGCCTCCAGATCTTTCACATCTGCAATGCATACGTATTAGAAAAGACCTGGAAACCGCTTATGCCTACCGTATTACCACAATCCCTTCAGGAAGATATTCACACCATTACGCAGATCAGTGCCGTACCGTCTATCTTAAATATCATTTGCCAAACCACCGGAATGCGTTTTGCCGCAGTCGCTCGTGTTACCGACGAAAGGTGGATTACCTGTATGTCTAAAGACGAAATTGAATTCGGGCTTCAAACCGGTGATGAGTTGGTCCTCGAAACCACCATTTGTAATGAAATCAGGCAAAATTCCCTTCCCGTTATTATTGAAGAAGTAACTAAAAATGCGACATTTTGTGAACATCCTACCCCGGCACAATACGGGTTTCAGAGTTATATTTCCTTTCCCATCTTTCGGAAAAACGGTGAATTCTTTGGTACCCTTTGCGCCATAGACCCCAAACCCGCCAAACTCGATACCAAGGAGGTGCGCGATTTATTTGAACTCTACACCCAGCTTATTTCTTTTCATATTGATGCCCTTGAAGAATTAAACCAATCTAACCAGAACCTGCAAAAAGAGAAAACGATTGGTGAGTTACGCGAAACCTTTATCGCTGTTTTGGGCCATGACTTAAGAAATCCTGTTGGTACTACCCGTATGTGTGCAGACATCCTGCTTAAAATGGATCTTCCTGAACTTGCCAACCGCCAGGCCAGTACCATAAAAGCAACGTCCTACCGTATGCAGGGACTTATTGACAACCTGCTTGATTTTGCCAAAGGGCATCTGGGTGACGGCATCAGGCTTGAACTTTCAAACAATAAGCAGGCGCTTAAAAAATTAATTCTGCAGGTTTGTAAAGAAATTGCAACCGTTGAACAGGAGCACGAGATCACGACCCAAATTCAGTTAAAAGAAGATTTTGAATGCGACATCAACCGGGTGGGTCAGCTGTTGTCTAACCTGTTAAGCAATGCCGTCAAACACGGCGACCCGGACAAACCCATACGCATGGCTGCCATTACAGAAGACGGCTGGTTTAACTTAACAGTTTCTAACTTTGGGCCTCAAATTCCGCCTGCTAAAAAAGCAGAGTTGTTTAAACCCTTTTTTACGACCAATGCCACCAACAACAAATCGGGATTAGGCCTGGGACTCTATATCTGTTCTGAAATCGCCAGAGCCCATAACGGAACTATGCAAGTTGAATCAACAGCGGAACAGACCGAGTTTACATTCAGTATGCCCATCAAAGCGCAGAAAAAAAGTCAGCCAGCGGACTAATTAGATTTTAAATTCCGGGAAGATTACCCGTATCTTTAATCGGGACACCTCTACCCACCAAAACCAGAATCGGTATGAAAGATGATAAACTTGCGGTCTTAATAGACGCAGATAATGTGCCTTACGCTAACATAAGGGAGATGCTGGTTGAGATTGCCAAATACGGCAACCCCACGATCAAACGAATTTATGCCGACTGGACCAAGCCGAGTCTTTCGGGCTGGAAAAACGTATTGCTCGAAAACGCCATCACGCCCATACAACAGTACAGTTATACCCAAGGAAAGAACTCAAGCGACAGCGCCCTGATCATTGATGCGATGGACCTGCTGTATGCCAAAAAAGTAAGCGGCTTTTGCATCGTGTCCAGTGACAGCGACTTTACCCGCTTGGCCACACGCCTGCGGGAAGCCGGCATGTTTGTTATGGGTTTTGGTGAAAAGAAAACCCCTAAGCCCTTTATTACCGCCTGCGATAAGTTTATCTATATTGAAATTCTAAAAAAGGAAACACCCGCTCCTCAAAGCAGCAGTACCAAAAGCAAGCAAAAAACCAAATCGGAGAGCTCAAGCGTCAATAAAATTGATAAAGAACTCACCACCCTTATACGGGAAAGCATCGATGAGATTTCAGATGAAAACGGCTGGGCGTTTCTGGGTACTTTGGGCAACTACATCATCAAGAAAAAAACAGACTTCGACCCCAGGAATTATGGGTTCCCCAAACTCTTTCCGTTGATTAAACACCTCAACACCTTTGAGATTTCCGAAAAAGAAACCGGGGACAACAACATCAGGCATATTTATGTCAAGAATAAATAGGTGCTAATGCACCAAATCAACGTAGCAGATTTACGAGCTCCAAAAACAATAAAATACAACGAGCTAAATCGACTTTAGGAGATTCACGAACTCTAAAACCAATAAGAGACTGTGAGCTAAAGAAAAGTAAGGAACATCAAATAGGATCTATCACTTCTATCCATATTCCCTTTCTTTTGTCTTGATACAAAAGAAACAAAAGATCAAGGCTCACAAGACGGTATTTAAATTTATCGTTCGCTGCACTGCATGCGCTTAACTCGGCCGCTCTGGCGGCCTCAAACAGAACCGCCTGCAACGTTACGCTCACTTCAAATTTTACAATACCCTCTTGTAGGCCGTATTTTATATTAGAACTAAGAATAGTATTCTTTAGCCTTCTTTTCTTTAATAACTTTCCTTTGGACAGGCAAACCGACGTTAGGAGGTTAACGAGCTCCAAAATCCAATAAACCATAAGAACTAAATCATAAAACACCTTGGTCAAGACTCAAATAGCTCCCAATTCCGTAGTCGTAATAAAAACCGGGGATTTTTCCAAAAAGCTGCATTCCATTGCAGGCCATTGCATACCATTGCATACTATTGCACGGTTTCGCATACGCTCGCATACTACAAGCTAAAAAACAGCTACTTTGTTCGGGCTTTGTTCGAGGATGCTTCGGGAATCGTTCGGAAAAACATAGGTTTTCCCGAACAAACCCCGAACAATACACTTACTTAGTAGCTCTAAAACCGAATTAAAAAAGATATAATAAGATTAGTCGCGTTATATTTACGTTGTGTTGCATTTGAACGAAATGAAAATTAGACAAATAACAATATTGATTTTTGGAGTGATATCTATCTTTTCTTGTAGAAAATATATCGATAAAGAAACAACTGACTATCCATATTTTGACAGGCAAATATCTGACACCATTTCAACTGAAAAGCTGAAAGCAGTAACAAACGAAGAATATCTACAATACGGAGTGAAGGTTGCATTTGTAACTGAAAATAATGACACGATAATTCCATTTGGAAAATATGCTTACTACGGAACTAACACGTTAGAATTCTATGCAAATGTTATTGAACACCCCAATGACAGCACTTGGGCGACGAATAGCAATCGACAGAAATCAAAATGTTTTGTTTGACATTGTAATGTTTGACAATGGACCAGAACCTTTCAATGAAGACTTAATGAGAGTTCTTCGAAATGGAAAAATGGGATATGCCAATAAATTTGGACAAATAGTTATTCCTTGTGAATATGATTATGCAAAATGGTTTGAAAATGGAAAAGCTGAAGTCACCTATAATGCAAAAGAATATTTGGATTTAGACGAACATAAAAGATTCGAAAGTGATGACTGGTTCATAATTGATAAAAAAGGAAAGAAGTTAAAATAAAAAACGACACCACAACAACAGGTATAGTGCGTGCCCCACGGGACAAACACCATAGCCAAACGTCTATACCAAAGCACGCCCCATCTCATCAAAACCAGGTTGACTGTTTACAAACACACTTCATTTTAGCCTACAACAAAGTCAATTTCGGCTACATCAGATTTCTTACTTCTGCTCAACTTTGTACCAACAAAATACACAAACATGAAAGCAGTTGTAATTAACGAATTTGGCGGAACAGACGTATTGAAAGTTGAAGAGGTAGAAAATCCTGTTCCGGCAGCAGACGAAATTTTAGTAAAGGTTTATGCAGGCGGTATAAACCCTGTGGACCGGGTAGTTCGTGAAGGCGGTAACGCTGTATTGCGACCTTATTTAAAGCTGCCCTTAATTTTAGGTTGGGACGCTTCAGGTATTGTAGAAGAAATCGGGAGCAAGGTTACAAACTTTAAAAAAGGCGATGAAGTATATGGCGTTCCTAATTTTCCAGGTAACGGTAGCTATGCAGAGTATGTGGCAGCAAAAGCAAGCCAGTTTGCTTTGAAACCCCAAAGTCTCTCTTATAATGAGGCAGCCGCAGTTCCTTTAACGGGGCTTGTAGCGGCTAATTCAATTTTTGACCTTGGAAAACTGAAAGCAGGACAACGTATCTTTATTCAAGGTGCATCAGGAAGTGTCGGAAATTTTGCGGTGCAATTTGCTAAGGCAAAAGGTGCTTATGTTATTGGAAGCGCTTCTACGAATAATCTCGAATTTGTAAAACAACTTGGTGCGGATGAAGTGATTGACTATAAGACACAGCACTTTGAACAATTATTGCAAGATATTGATGTTGTATTTGAAGCTTCATCAGTTAGGGATAATAAGGAGCGTTTAAAGAGTATACGTGTATTGAAAAAAGGCGGAATTTTTATTAGTGCCAATGTGGACTTCCCTTTTAACAATGCAGTTGAAAAAGCAATGGAGGAAAAGCATGTCCAAGGAGAATTTCTTGCCGCACAAACCAATCACCTGGCATGGCTCAATCAATTTACGCAGTGGTTTAATGAAGGTAGAGCAAAAGTGACGCTGGGCAACGTGTATGCTTTAGAACAAGTTGCCGAAGCACACGAGGAAAGTGAAAAAGGACACGTCCGTGGAAAATTTATAGTAGAAGTGAGAAAACAAAGTTGAAATGACCAAACACATTAAAACCATACCCGAATTTCATCAATACAGGGGTTTACCCAAGCCTGAACATCCTTTAATTAGTGTTATTGATATTGAAAACGTTCAACACTGGCACGCTGATGAACCCATGAATTTGGCGTTGGATTTTTATGTGATAGCTCTTAAAAGAGTTTTGAATACAGGCAAGGTTAGTTATGGGCAAGGCCACTATTATTATGATGAGGGCATTATGTCATTTATGTCACCCCATCAGATTTTTAGTATTTCCAAAGAGAAGAATGAATCTTTAAAACAATCGGGGTGGGTGTTACTTGTTCATCCCGATTTTCTTTGGAATAGTGCTTTGGCAAATAAAATAAAGCAGTACGAGTATTTTGAGTATGCGGCAAATGAAGCATTAATGCTTTCAGAGAACGAAGAAAAAACGATTGTTGGAATTATTGAAAACATTCAGCAGGAGTATCACGCAAACATTGACACTTTTAGCCAGGACATCATCATAGCCCATTTAGAAACACTATTCAATTATGCCGACCGTTTCTATCATCGTCAATTCCTGAAACACAAAAAAGTCAATCATCAAATTCTTGAGAGGTTTGAAAAATTAATGTTAGATTACTTCAGGGATGTTACCCTAACTCAAAAAGGCTTGCCAACTGTTCAGTATATTTCTGAGGAATTGAATGTATCTGTAAGTTATCTAAGCCGATTGCTTAAAACCCTAACCGGACAAAGCACCCAACAGCACATTCACGATTTGTTAATTGAAAAAGCCAAAGAAAGATTAGCTACAACAGAATTAACGGTAGGCGAAATCGCCTATGAATTGGGCTTTGAACATTCACAATCGTTCAGTAAATTATTTAAGCTTAAAACCAATCAATCGCCTATGGAATTTAGACAATCTTTTAATTAAATTCCTTTTTCTTTATTTTCTCAACATATTTTCAAGTCAGCAAAGACTTACAGCAGTAAAACAAAAAATGCCAGAGCATAAACCGTTTAGAAATAAGTGCTCGATCAAAGCTCACGGAACGTTTTATGGACATTACTAACCTTGTTTTCTTTTTCTATCTTACACGCATTAGCACGCAACAGTTTTTTCATTACCCGCTATAACCCATAACATGAACTATAGTAATGAAAACAGTACTCTTTATTATTCCCTTATTTTTATTTCTAAAAATGACAGGACAACATACAAACCCGGAGCTAATCGAAATAAAAAATCAATTAATCCCTCACGCCCCCGCTACCGCCAGTCTGTGACTGGTGGCACGTACGAATAGGAGCGCATCGAAAAACATATCTTTACTACACAAATAAATACTTAATAGGATAAGCAGAAAAACAAATCCATGAACCCCACCCACCATTGTCAATTGTGCGATCATCAGGAAAAGAGTCTAAGCCAGGGCTCAGTCTGCAGCTTGACGGAGCGTAAACCGGCATTTAACCGTACCTGTACCAAAATAAGTTTGGGAACAAAGTTTGAAGACCAACTGAAAGACGTGAATATCAACTATGCTAAACTGCAAAAAGACCGGGCAATTACGTACACGTATTTTGTCGTATTCCTGCTCATTGGTATCGCTGTAATTGCCGGTGCGTTTCTCTTTGGCAAGTACATTTACGATAAGGGAGTGATCTCAACCGTACCTTTAATTATAATGGCCGTGGGGCTGGCACCTTTAGGCCTGGCTATTGGCACCCTAAACAAGCACCTGGAAAACCGTAAAGCAGCAAAACTTAAAAAAGACCGTATCGATGCGGTGTTAGCATTGTATCGCATAGCGTATGACATCAACATACAGTTTGGCGCTTCCTACCACGGCAAGCAAGAAGTTTATGTAGATTTACAGACTAAAAATCTTCCTAAGACACATTTATGAATTCAAAATTTTTACGTTTTCTTTTAATAATTAATGGTATTCTGCTTCCTGCTTTTCTAATTTATGTATTCGGCATAATCTATTTGGAACGCAAAGAAAATAAAATGGAAGACGACGCAATAGGTTGGAAGATTAAGCAACAGGAAGAAGCGCAAAATAAGCTTCAGGAAGCTAGGTTTAGAAACAGCGGCCCATTTAACATCCCCACTACTCCTTTTTACTACCTGACTGTCGAAATGGAAACACAGGAAGACCAATTCTATGAAGAGGAAATCCCGATTGATTTTAAAATCCGATCTAATGGAGTACGGGGTAAAACCGTTAACTTGATCTTTTTAGATGAGCAACAAAATCAATTAAAATCCTTGCTACCTCAGAACGGACTAATTGTTTATATGTCTATTGCCAATGAAGACGAAGAACTCTCTGGCATCGAGAAAGTAAATCACATAGCCTACGTAATAGCAACTTCAGACACCAATGGAGACGGAGAGATTAATGGTAAAGACCAGCTTGACGCATATCTTTCAGATCCTGACGGGCAAAATTTAAAACAAATTACCACGGGAGATTTCAAAAATTTTGCCTGGCTGCATAAGAGCGATCAATTGCTGCTCACGCTTGCTAACCAGGACAGTATTAAAAATCTAAGGTATGCCGTGTACGACTTAAACACCGGAGAAAGCAAACCCGTCACTCATGATTGAAAGCAATAAAACACAAACCCTGGCTCTCAAATATGGTTTAATCACGTTTGGCACGTTGGCAATGTGTTTCTCCATCCTTATGTTTTATAATCCCGAGCAGGTCACAGACTGGACCAAACTAAGTATAGGGTGTAGTATCGGCCTCACGCTGATTGTTCTCAATATTCTATTTTTTAATAACCTGAAAAGCGTTAAAGTCAACCACAGCCGTATAGTTTATGAAGAAAATGGCGAACAAAAAGATGTGAACTGGAGCCAGGTAACGCGTGTTGGCAGAATACGTTTTGTAACACCAGTGCATTATTACGCCCGCATTGATGGCAAACTCATCATTTTTACTACAGAAACCCGTTATGGCTATTCTAAAATAGGAACCGATTACTTTAGCGCCATTTTTGACCATAGTAAAATGGGAGCGATTATCAGGACTGCTAAAGAAGCATACGGGATTTAATGAATTCATATCCCTTGAGGTTTATTTGTTAACTCAAGACGCAACCTAAATTCTTCGGGAGCATCTGCTATTAAAACTGGCTTATGAACGCGATTTTAAAATGCTGCTTTCTGATTCTGCTAACCTCCAATTTAAACTCCTGTTCAGATCAGGATCTGGACGACAGCGTACCAGCCGGGGAATACAGCGGCACCTTTGAAGTCACCTACCCCGATGGCACTATCCACGACGGACCGGTAACCGTAACTTTTAATACCGGCAACACCTACTCCGCTACCGGAAATGAGGATTACTACCCTGCAGGAGGCAGTGGCAGTTACAGCATAGCGGACAATATTTTTACCTTTAAAGACGAAAATTTCTGGACCGCCAATTTTGACTGGGGTCTTATCCTGAGTGGGGAGTACACCTATACCTATAAAAACAAGCAGCTCATACTCACCAAAGGCGGTGAAGATTCAGCGACCTACGTCTATACACTAAACCTGGAGTAATTGGTGTAAAACATCTCTAAGCTATTTCTGCCGAAGGTTTGGCAAAAAAGGGGGTGTATGTGTCACTTCGAGTGGCTGAAGCAAAGCAATAGCGGCGCTTCAGCTGTAGCTCGCTGTTGATAGTTGGTTATTGAGCTCGTGAATCTCCTGACGTCGATTTATCGAGAAGTCTTAAGATTACGAGCTCCACAATAAATAACAGCGAGCTCAAGAGAATACAATTCCTCCTATTCGTATTCACATCCTTTTCTTCAAACACAAGAATCAATAATCATGGCTCAAAAGAGGGTATCTCGATTTTAATATTTTCGTGCTAAAAACCATTTTTTGAAAATATAGTATCTTTCCTCTACCAACCTAATAAGCCATGCTCTCTCCCAGGATCAAGAGAACTATCACGCGAATTTTACCATTTGGTATCATCTGGTTACTAACGGGTTGGGTCTTTCTTTTTATAGAAACGTCCGCCCTTAATAACGTGGAGCAAACCTCAAATACCGCTATACAGGTAGATTACCGGGTCTTTATTTTTGCATCTTTGGCGGTATTGATAGTAGGCTTTTTGGTAGGCCTGTTAGAGCTGCTTCTTTTTCGGCGTTTATTCTACAACTACAGCTTTTTAAAAAGACTTTTGTATAAAATGCTTCTCTATGGGATATTCCTGCAGGTAATTATCACCATTGCGTTTCCCATCGCAGCCGGTATTGAAATGCACACGAGCGCATGGCACCCGCAAGTCTGGGATCGGTTTTTCAGTTTTTTACAGAGCAGCACCTACATAAGCACCATGTTTCAGATGGTGGTCACCCTATTTCTCTGTTTATTTTATGACGAAATAAGCGATCACGTAGGGCGTGCGGTAATCTATAAATTTTTCACAGGTAAATACCATAGGCCGGTTGAAGAAAGACGAATTTTTATGTTTCTGGACATGAAATCCTCTACTACCATAGCTGAACAATTAGGACATTTAGCCTATTTCCGGTTTCTAAAGCAATACTATAAAGACTTATCGGAAGCCGTTATTAATAACGAAGGAGAAGTATATCAATATGTAGGAGACGAGTTGGTGGTATCCTGGAAATTGAATACCGTCAACAGTTCCCGGTGGATACATTGCTTTTATGAAATGCAGGCTAAACTCGGTACCAAAGCTTCCTGGTATGAAGAACATTTTAAAACCAGGCCCCACTTTAAAGCAGGCTTTCATGCCGGAAGGGTAACCGCAGGGGAAATAGGAGTCATCAAAAAAGAGATTCTCTACACCGGGGATGTCATCAACGCTACGGCCCGCATACAAGCACTTTGCAACACCTACGATGTAAACCTGATAGTTTCAGAAACCCTGATACAAAACCTCCCGCCAGCCTATGAGCCGGTATCTTTGGGTAAAGTCACCCTAAGAGGCCAAAGCAGGGAAATGGCCTTATATACTATTAAATCATAAGGATATGCTACGTCTTTTTAAAAAAACCAGAAAAAAACTACTGTCAGAAAACAAAATCACGAAATACCTGGTCTATGCGCTGGGTGAAATTCTGTTAATCGTTATTGGTATTTTAATCGCACTCGCCATCAATAACTGGAATGAAGGTCGCATACAATCGCAAAAGGAAGAATTCTATTTATTAGGACTTAAAAATGAATTTAAGCAGAGTAAAGCTAAACTGCAAGCCCTTCTGGAAATCAACACAGCCAATTATGAAAAGGCCAGAAGTCTTTACCTGATAGCACAGGACAGCATTCCGGATGAAGCAGAAATCGCCAAATTGGTATATCAATCGCTTTCCAATGAAATGGAATACAACCCAAACAATTCCCTCTTAAATGAACTACTCAACTCGGGAGCCTTAAAAGACATCTCCAATGATTCCCTGCGAAAACATTTAACAGGCTGGGAATCCAGGCTCCAAAGTGTACGCAGACAGGAGCGAACCCTGCAGTCTGACCGTCAGAAAATTCTGGATATAATTCGCCAGAAAGGCGATATCAAATCTATTGCAGATCAAACAGGAATCTCTCAGCAACTCAGACTGCCCCCCACAACTCCCCTTGCCCTCAACGCGCAACTGATACGTACAGCAGAATTTAAAAACAGTCTTCTCCTGTTTATTTTAACCACAGAAATTACCCAGGATACCCATTACAAACCTCTACTGGCAGAAATTAATACGCTATTGCGATTAATCGAAAACCGGAGCTTTTAGATGCTAGCTCACATTCTGCTTGCAACACCTGTTAAGGAAAATCTGTAGAAAGAACTGCTCCCATTATCCGTTTATGCTTTTTGAAGAATGCTGTAAAAGACCGACCGTATATGTTTCGTTAAATTCGTATTATTTATAAGAGATATAACCCAACTCGTTATCTTCCGGGAACATTACCCAAAAAGTCTGAATTAGGAACGAACACTAAGAAATGAAAAAGGAGCTTAGAAATCAAAATACGGGCACCAACACCGGCTAAAGCTATAATCTTATGAGGCTACTACAAATCTTACTTTTTCTACCTTTGTTGACATCAGTCTTAGCCTGTACAAAAGATTTAAAAAAAGAGAAGCTAATCGGAATTTGGGAATCTTTTGAGACTCATCATCCCAAAAATGTCCTGACTTTTTACCAGGATTCTTTGATTTTAGATGGTTATACTGGTGAATTCCATACCAACTCTGAATGGAACCTAGATGATGAAAAAATATACTTAAAGAATGTACGCTTTGGAGACACGATACTCAAAGATACAATGAGTTATGAATATAACTTAAATGCAACCAAGGATACATTATACCTCAAAGTGGTCGGCGGAAAAAAGGAAGATTATACGACGATGAAGAAAGTGTTTAAAAACCCGTTTCATTGAAAATAAATCAGTAGCAAAAATCGAAACGAGTATTCATACCGAAACCCATATCGTACCTCCTCAGGAAAAGCGAATACGCCTCCAAGAATATGGGGTAGGTATTTTTAATGTGGTAGCCACCAAATCGGCTTTAAAAAAAGCACTCAAAAACAAACAGATCAGGGTTAATGAAACTCCCGCGACCACAGCAACATGGATATCGGGCGGCGAATGTATAGAACTCAGACTTCCGAAGGAAAATAGAAAAAACACCAGGCTGGTTTTTCCATTAAAAACCCTTTACGAAGATGCGTATTTGGCGGTAGTTCATAAACCCGCCGGAATTCTGGTAAGCGGCAACAGCTTTAAAACCATTGCTAAGGCCTTACCGCAAAATTTAGAACCCAGCCCCCTGGAAGACGCGTGCATCCCGCAACCGGTACACCGCTTAGATTTTGCAACGACCGGTGCGCTACTCGTGGGAAAAACCCGGAATAGCATTCGCTTGCTCAACAAACTTTTTGAAACCAAACAAGTAACCAAAATATATTACGCAGTAACTATAGGCCAAATGTCTCCCAGCGGAACAATCAACACTCCTGTAGACGAGAAACCGGCAATCACAACCTATCGGGTTTGTGATACGTTAGCATCCGCACGTTTTGGCCAACTCAATCTCCTTGAGCTTAAACCGCTAACCGGGCGCAGACATCAATTGCGAAAACACCTGGCCAGCATCAAGCATCCCATTTTGGGCGATAGGGATTACTGTCCGCCAGAATTGCTGCTTAAAGGAAAAGGAATGTACCTGCACGCCTATTCTTTATCTTTTAAACATCCGTTTACGGAAGCAGAATTGACCATACAGGACGAACTCCCTAAAGGTTTTACAAAGTTGTTTAAAAAGTCAGATACGTGAAGATTAAACAGTCTAATAACTTTCTGCCCTCTCTCATTTAAATTTCACGATAAATACTTGGAGCCCGCTACTGCCGTCCTCATTTACTTTTTTGAGTAGCGTGATAAATTCTCATCAAATGATCTAGAAACACTGTTACCCACAATCTTTTCTCTTGGTTCGTTTTCTTTGGAGAAGCAAATCGACGATAGGAGATTCACGAGTTCTAAAAACCAGCTGCAATTGCTTAACTAAACCTATTATCCGTAACTTTCACGTTAAAACCATTTCACGTAATCGCATAAACGCAAAGTAATGATTTCAAGATTTTTGGGAATTCTGATACTGGCTGCCACGCCTTATGCAGGTCAGGCTCAGCAAACCGCAAAAGACACCATCCACCTCTATTTTCTGGGTGGGCAATCTAATATGGAAGGCTATGGCTACACCAAAGACCTCCCCGATTCGCTCGACACGACTTTTGAAAATGTATTTATTTTTGAGGGCAATCCTACTGATGATGAGCAGCCTGTAGGCGGTCAGGGCGTTTGGGAACCGCTACAACCCGGGCACGGTACCGGTTTTAAGTCAGACGGAAAAACCAACACCCATTCTAACCGCTTCGGTATTGAACTTTCGTTTGCCAAAAAACTGCAGGAATACTATCCCGGTCAGAAGATTGCCCTGATCAAATATGCTAAAGGTGGCTCTTCTATAGACAGTCTGGCCGCAGCACAATTTGGCGCCTGGGACCCACATTACAACGGCAAGACCGGCATCAACCAGTACGATCACTTTTTGGCAACGCTTAACAACGCGCTCAACACCAAAGACCTGGATGGTGACGGCCGTGAAGACTACCTTGTCCCAATGGGTATTTTATGGATGCAGGGCGAAAGCGATGGCGACAAGACCGAAGCCATTGCAGAGGAATACTATCATAACCTGTCACAATTGATGAACCTCATCCGCGCCAGCCTACGGACCGATGATCTGCCGGTGGTAGTGGGTAAGATTTCCGACTCGTGGAATGCCCCCGACGGGAAGGTGTGGGATTATGGCGAACTCGTGCAATATGCCCAAGAAAAGTTTGCCCGCGAAGACAGCAATGCTGTCATCATACGCAGCACCCGCTATTACAAGTATTCAGATCCCTGGCATTACGACAGCGCCGGTTATATTGATTTTGGAAAACAGTTTGCTGATGCGGTGTATGGGTTAAATAAGTAGTTCTCATCCCCTGCTCTTCTCACTTCAACCTAATAATCTAATGAACTGGAAATACTATTCTTTAGTTCTCTTTTTCTTCAGTATAGCAACAAGTTCCCGTTAAAAATTTTCGAAGCCTTGGAGAAAATTTAGGAGACTTGTTGCGGTTTTGCCTGAAAAGGCAAAAATACCTAAGAAAAAGTGTCCTTTCTTTTGTTACTTTTCTTTGGACAGGCAAAGAAAAGTAAAGAATAGCCTCATAAGAAATCTAACTCCCATTCTTAAAAGAATTAATTTCATTAATTCTGAATATAAAATTGAATTATAATGGATTACCTGCACCCTACTTTCTACTTCGATTATACATCCGAAAACATGCAACAGCTCATTGATGAATTTCAAAACGATGCTTTGAGCGAAACTGATAAAACCGTCGGTCTGTATACCAAAGTACGTGATGCGTATTTATACAACCCATATCACATCAGCCTTAATCCTGAAAATTACCGCGCCAGTGCGCTAGCTGAAAAACCCACCGGCAACTGCGTGGAAAAATCCATCATCCTGATCGCGGGCCTTCGGGCACTGGGAATTCCTGCCAGACTACGACTGGGCAAAGTGGTTAACCATATCGCAGTAGAGCGGCTGGTGGAGAAATTTGGTTCAAACGAACTCACGCCACACGGGTCGGTCGAAGCCTATTTAGATGGGAAGTGGCTCAAGATGTCTCCGGCTTTTAATGCTTCGCTTTGCGAAAAACTAAATGTAGCCCCTCTCGAATTTGACGGTAAAACAGATTCGTACCTTCAGGCATATAATGCTGAAGGTTCCCGTTTTATGGAATATCTGGAGGATTACGGGTATTTTGAAGACGTACCGGTGGCCTTTATGATCAAAAATATAAAAGAGCATTACCCACATATTTTTGATACTGGCCAGGATGACCTGGAATTTAAGCTTTAATTTTTAGTAGCTTTAGGTACTTATAACCCGCATGTTATGAACAAAACTGAAGCAACAAACGTAGACGATTACATCGCCGAATTCCCCGAAAGCGTTCAGGAAAAAATGCGCGTTTTACGCAAAATTATACTGGAGTGCGCACCTGAGGCAACAGAAAGCATTTCGTACCATATGCCGGCTTATAAACTCAATAAAAAACCACTGGTCTATTTTGGCGGATTTGCCAATCACATTGGTTTTTACGCGCAGCCTGTAACTCATGAAAAATTCGAAGAAGAATTGGCTTCTTACAAAAAGGGTAAGGGCTCGGTTCAGTTTCCACATAGTAAACCCCTACCTGAAAAACTAATCCATAAAATGGTTCGTTTTAAAAAAGAACAAATCACTAAACTGTACTATGAACGCTAACGCAATTACAGTAAGTGCGCAAATCGCCGCTGACAAATCAAAAGTTTGGGACTACTATACAAGCCCAAAACACATTAAAAACTGGAATTTTGCTGACCCGAGCTGGCATTGCCCTGAGGCTAAAAACGACCTCAAGGTAGGCGGCACCTATTTCGCGCGAATGGAAGCGAGAGACGGCAGTTTTGGCTTTGACTTTGAAGCCGAATACACAAAAATTAATATGGGAACCGGTTTTACTTATGAATTTGGCGGTCGCGAATGCGCAGTGGTATTACAGGAAAGCGATGATTTGACTCAAATCACAGTCACCTTTGAACCTGAAGATCAAAACCCCATAGACCTGCAGCAACAAGGCTGGCAGGCGATTCTCAATAATTTCAAGCAGTATACCGAAAGCAATTAAGAAGCTTCCAATACCGCAGCTACCTTCCGCACATCCTTAACTTCAAAAAAGCGCACTACTTTGGCCACAACCTGAAGGAGTTTGCTTTTTGGATTTACAATTTTATCAGCCAGTGCTGCGATTATCACATCCCTGTTGGCAATGGCTTCCTGCTTTTTTACGGCAGCTGCATACTCATTGGCAAAAAGCCATGCGCCGTCGCGGGCTACGTTTATACTGAAAGAAACCAGTTTATCTTCTTTTCCCTTGCCTACCAGTTCGAGTAATTTAAACAAGGGCGACACCTTACCAATGCGATCTTTTACATCAGCTACCATACTGGCCAGAACTTCATTAATTTTATTGAAGTCAGCCTCCAAATCGGCCAAATGATCATCGCCAGTGGTTAAGGCTGCGGCTATACCCAAATCAAGATTGATATGCGCGTTGATGCCCAACAACAGATGCTGCATAACCATGGCCTCATCAATTTTAAATGCGTTTGCCCAACTCGCAGTAGGCTGCTGCCCGTCTTTAAACTGATTATAAGCCTTGATATACCGGTTTGCAAACAGCACGTCAAGCTTTTCCATTCGGGCATTGTCATCAAACTCCTGAGTTTCTATACCAGCTTTAATGCGTTTAGTCACTTTGTTGTATAAAATGGGAAAGAAAGCCCTACAGCTTCCCTGCTGCTTTTCGTGCAGAATAATGGCATCCAGTTCTTTGATAACCTCGTTAATAGTAGTTGCAGGCATAGTCGGGATTTTGATACCTCTAAGATCGAAATTTTTCGAAGAATAAGAAGATAGTATTCTGACTTTCAAAACAAAAGAAAATCATTACAGACTTTTATATCATGTTCTGTTCATTTTCTTTGCTTGTCCAAAGAAAACGAACCAAAAGAAAGGACACTTTTTCTTAGGCATTTTTGCCTTTTCAGGCAAAACCACAAGCAGCCCCCTAAATTTTCTTCAAGGCTTCGAAAATTTTTAACCGGGACTTCTTGTTATGCTGAAGAAAAAGATGGCTAAAGAAGAATAATCAAACTCCATATTTGAAATTAATTAATGACATACGTATTTACAAATACTCATATAGCTGTTCAAAAGACATTTGATATACTAACAGCTTTTTAACAAAAACCCTAAAGCCTGCACAAGCTCCTCACAAACTTTTAAATCACGCAGGCTGCCTGTTTGGTTCTTATTATATTCGGCCCTATGCAAAACAGGAACGAAAAAGAAATGGAATTTAACGGCTTTGTGTCGGTAAAAGGTGCACGCCAGAATAATCTAAAAAATGTGTCTGTTGAAATTCCGCGAGATGCTTTAGTGGTTTTTACTGGGATATCCGGCTCTGGAAAATCCTCATTAGCTTTTGGCACCTTATATGCCGAAGCCCAACGCCGCTATCTGGAATCGGTATCGCCATACGCCCGTAGGCTTTTTAACCAAATGCCTATTCCGGAAGTTGATGAAATATCAGGGCTCCCACCGGCCGTGGCTTTACAACAACAACGAAGCTCAGGTTCTGCGCGTTCTACAGTAGGCTCGGTAACCACCTTGTCAAACCTGATGCGCATGCTCTACTCCAGAGCCGGAAATTATCCTGCCAGTCAACCCCTGCTCTATGCCGATTCTTTTTCAGCCAATACCCCTGAAGGCGCCTGCCCCGAATGTCACGGACTCGGCAAAACCTACAGCGTAACCGAAGAAAGCCTGGTGCCCGACCCTTCTTTAAGCATACGCGAACGGACAATTGCCGCCTGGCCCAGAGCCTGGCAGGGAAAAAATCTTAGGGATATTCTGGTGACTTTAGGCTACGATGTAGACATCCCATGGAGTGAACTGCCTCAAAGCCAGCGCAACTGGATCCTTTTTACTGAGGAAACTCCAACCGTACCGGTTTATCGGGACCGAAGTCCGCAAGAGGTTCAGGAAGCGGTCAAACGCAACGAACAACCCAGCTACAAAGGCACCTATACCAGCGCTAAAAGTTATGTTTTGCATACCTACGCCAATTCGCCCAGTGCGGCCATGAAAAAACGGGTGGCGCAGTATATGACTGGCAGTACTTGTCCCACGTGTAAGGGTAAACGCTTAAAACCGGAATCCCTTTCGGTCACCTTTGCCGGTTATGACATCGCCGATATTTCAAAGCTTCCACTAAAAAAATTGTATGAAGTTTTTGTGCCTTACAGCACGGGTACTGCATCGGCATTTGAGAAAAATTCGGTCTCGCAGGAAAAAAGAATGGTCACCCAGCGCATCGCCGAAGATTTTGTGGGACGTCTCGAAGTATTGCTTGATTTAGGATTGGGCTATCTTTCGTTGGAGCGTAATACCCCGAGTCTTTCGCCGGGTGAACATCAGCGTTTACGCCTCGCAACTCAGGTACGCAGCAACCTGTTTGGGGTGGTTTATGTTTTAGACGAACCCTCGGCAGGTTTGCATCCGGCAGATACCGAGGCTTTGCTGCGTACTTTGGCTTTGCTTAAGAAAGGTGGAAATTCCCTCTTTATTGTAGAACACGAACTCGAAGTAATACGCCAGGCCGACTGGCTGGTCGATGTGGGTCCGGATGCTGGGGAAGGTGGTGGCCAAATCTTATACAGCGGTCCACCGGAAGGTTTAAAAGACTGCACCGCTTCAAAAACCAAAGATCATTTGTTTCAGGATCGCAGCCTTAAAAAACCCGTACGCCGGGAGGCGAAAGCCTGGCTGGAGCTTTCCGGGATTACCCGAAACAACCTGAACGATCTTAATGTTAGTTTTCCTCTCGGAGTTTTAACTAGTGTAACGGGCATTTCAGGATCCGGAAAAAGCAGTTTGGTGAGTCAGGCGCTGGTGGATCTCATGAAAGCTCATTTAAAAAGCAACCCGCTTGAAGAAGAAGCGGAAGAAACCGAAGATTTACTTCAGTCAGAAAACACGGAAGCTACTACGGGAACTATTTTAAAAGGTGCCCAAGACCTCAAGCGTATGGTGGTGGTCAATCAAAAACCCATTGGTAGAACGCCCCGATCTAATTTAGCCACATATACCGGCTTGTTTGATACGGTGCGAAAATTATTTGCAGCAACAGAACTGGCAAAATCCCGTAAGTATAAGGCCGGAAGATTTTCATTTAACGTGGGAAAAGGCCGTTGTCCCAATTGTGAAGGTGAAGGTGCGGTGATGGTCGAGTTGTTGTTTCTGCCCAGCGTTTATGCGCCGTGTCCCGTTTGTAATGGAATGCGCTATAATGAGGAAACCTTAGAAGTCACCTACAATTCTAAAAATATAGCTCAGGTTCTTGAGATGACAGTAGCTCAGGCAGTCAAGTTTTTTGAAACAGATTCTCGTGTAAGCAAACCCCTCAAATTACTTAAAGAAGTAGGACTGGGCTATTTACGTTTGGGGCAACCCGCCACCGAACTTTCGGGAGGAGAAGCACAGCGTATTAAACTCGCCAAAGAATTGCAACGCGGTAATAGGGGTAAAACGCTGTATATTCTGGACGAACCCACAACCGGCCTGCATCCTTCTGATGTTGAAAAGCTGCAATTACAACTGGCTAATCTTGTGGAAGCGGGCAATACTGTGATTGTGGTAGAACACGATATGCAGGTAATCGCTGCAAGCGACTGGGTAATTGATATAGGTCCCGACGCAGGAAATGAAGGTGGGCAAATCGTAAGTGCAGGAACCCCGGAAACTGTAGCTGCAAATACTAAAAGTAAAACAGCTCCCTATTTAAAGCGAAGCCTGGCAGGATATTAATTAAAGCTTAATGTTATTCAAACTAAAAAGCCGTTTCAACATTTAGACCTCATTAATCTCTTGGTTAAGTTAAAATGAAATAATTTTAAGCTTAAAGCCAAATCACTATGCGCGTAGCCTTCTTCAGTACCAAAAAATACGATCAGGATTTTTTTGAGCAGTGCAATACGAATAACACGCACGAGCTCAATTTTTTTGAAACCGCTTTGAACAAGCATACAGCATCATTGGCTCAGGGTTTTGATGCGGTATGTGTTTTTGTCAATGATGAGCTTGATCAGGAAACAATACAGATACTGTCTGAAAATGAGGTGAAATTAATCGCTTTGCGCTGCGCAGGTTTTAATAATGTTGACCTCGAAGCTGCGGAATCAAAAAACATCAAAATTGTACGAGTGCCCGCCTACTCCCCGGAAGCGGTTGCAGAGCACGCTGTTGCATTGATTCTTACCTTAAACCGAAAAACCCATAAGGCTTATAATCGGGTTCGAGAAAATAATTTTTCTTTAGAGCGACTTACGGGTTTCAACCTTTCCGGTAAAACGGTTGGCGTAATCGGTACCGGAATTATCGGGATTGCCTTTGCTAAAATCATGCTGGGTTTTGGCTGTAAAGTCATCGCTTACGACATTAAACCTTCAGACCAATTAAAAGAACGTGGGGTTGAATATAAAGCGCTTGATGCATTGCTTTCTGAAGCAGATATCATCTCCTTGCATTGTCCCCTAAATGAACAAACGCATCATCTTCTGGATACCAAAGCTTTTGAAAAGATGAAAACCGGTGCAATGCTCATCAATACCGGGCGTGGCGCTTTGATCGACACTACTGCAGTGGTTACGGCATTAAAGAATGAAAAACTGGGTTATTTGGGAATTGATGTCTATGAACAGGAATCGGGCTTATTTTTTAAAGACCATTCGGAAACAGTCAATCAGGATGACGATTTTTTACGCCTGCTCTCGTTTCCCAATGTTTTGATTACCGGACACCAGGGCTTTTTCACCAAAGAAGCTCTAGAGCAAATTGCTAACGTGACCTTGAAAAACCTCACTGATTTTGAAGAAGGAAATGCTTTGGAGAATGAAGTTGAGGTTTAATATCAGTATACTACCAGGATGCCTAAAAATCAAACGAGAAACAGTTAATGGCTTCTTCTAAAAAGACAAATTCCAGAGAGCAGATCAAATCAAAACTACACCCGCGCAACCGCAATCGGGAGCCCTATGATTTAAACGCACTGATTGATGTCAACCCCGAACTCAAAAACCATATAAAACTCAATAAATACGGAAACCAATCGGTTGATTTTGCGAATCCGCGGTCGGTTAAATTGTTGAATACAGCTATTTTAAATTTTTACTACGGAATAGAACACTGGGAATTTCCGGAAGCCAATCTGGTACCGCCTATTCCAGGAAGAGCAGACTACCTGCATTATATAGCCGATTTATTAGCTGCAAACACAAACGGAAAAATTCTGAAAGGGGACAAAATTAAAGGTTTGGATATTGGCACCGGAGCCAGTTTGATTTACCCCATTCTGGGTGTAGTAGAATACGGTTGGGCATTCACAGCCTCCGATATTGATGCAACATCTTTAGAATCCGCAGAAAAAATAATTAACGCAAATGAAATCCTTCAGCAGAAAATAGATTTACGACTTCAAAGCGATTCCGGCAGTATTTTTAAAGGCGTAATCAATCCTGAAGAACAATACAGTTTTACGATGTGTAACCCGCCATTTCATGCCTCACGGGATATTGCCAATCAAGGCACCCGCAGAAAAGTCAAAAATCTTTCGGGAAGTAACTCAGGGAAACCTGATCTGAATTTTGCAGGAGTTCAGAACGAACTCATCACTGCCGGCGGGGAACCTAAATTTATCAAAACGATGATTCGAGAGAGTAAGGATTTTGCTAGTAATTGTATTTGGTTTACTACCCTGATTTCTAAAAAAGACTATTTAAAAGACATTTACAAACACCTCAAAAAAGCTGGCGCTAAAACGGTAAAAACCATCCCGATGGGAACCGGAAATAAAACGAGTCGTATTGTTGCTTGGACTTTTAGATAAAATGGTCCGTGCAAGTGAGTTTATTATAGGACTAACTTTGATTTCCGTAATGATAATTCTGCTTTAGAAATATCAAAAAAAAGAACCCGATTGGATTCTTTCTCTTGTAGTATTAAAACTTTTACTCTTTCAATTCCTCGTTGATATTCTCTTTTTCTTCTTCCTTAGCTTTCTTTAAGGCACGTTGAGACTCGGTAAAATGAGTTCCTTCACCCCTGTGCATATCAGCCAAATTACGTTCTACCAGATTCTTTCGTTTTAAATCACTCATATCTTTTTATTTTAAGATACAAATCACGATTATGCATAAACGTTAATCGTACGTTAAAACCTATTTGCTTCCTTGCTCTAAAGCCTCTATACGCGATTGCATATTGGATAACAATTCCTGCTGCTCGCTAACCTGAGCTTTTAACTCTTGGAGTTCCGCTTCCTTTGCACTCAATTCCTGAATAGCCTTGATAATTGGCGCAATTAGATCAGAATACCTTACAGAAAGATAATGATCCTCAGAACCATCTTCAGCAATTATACCGGCTTTATCATACTTCGCATTTTCAAGCACTTGCAGTAATTCCTGAGCAATCACTCCCCACTCTTTAGTTTCTTCGGTATTATTTTTACGCACATACTCTACCGGCCTAATCGCATTTATAAAGTCAAGACCCAAAGGCATTGTTTTTATTTGTTCTTTAAATCGCTTATCTGAAGAAACGGTTAGGGCAACCTGTGACTCAAAAGAGGTAATGTTGGTGTTACCCATACGTATTTTATTACTTACACCAACACGAGCACCAGAACCTATAGCAATGGAATTAGTCAACCCTGTGACCGTTGCGTCAGCATCGTTCCCTATAAATATATTATTGCTTCCCGTAGTATTGTTATTTAAAGCATTGGTACCTATTGCAATATTATAACTACCTGTTGTATTCGTGTTCAAGGTATTATGGCCAATCCCAATATTTTCAAGTCCGCTTGTATTTCTATTTAGGGGTTCATAACCCATAGCAACGTTATAATTACCTGTTTTGTTTCCTCGCATTGCATTAAACCCGACTGCAACATTACCTTCGGATTTGGTATCTCGTAAAGCCTCATATCCTAAGGCAGTATTACGATTTCCTCCCTGACTGTCATACATCGAAGCAAATCCTATTGCCGTATTGTAACTCCCAGTAGTATTGTTATTCAAAGCTTCCGAACCAACACCGGTGTTTTTCTCTCCTGTTGTATTGTTAATCATAGTATTTTTACCCACGGCTGTATTTTGTATAGATGTGGTATTAGAAGCCAATGCATTCTTACCGATTGCGGTGTTCTGGCTTCCAGTCGTATTTAGACGCATGGTTTCTCTTCCAACAGCGACGTTTTCATTACCGCTAGTATTAGAAAGTAAGGCATCTCTACCCACTGCCACATTTTCATCCCCGCTGGTAGTATTATACATCGCATCCCTACCAACTGCCGTGTTTGAATTTGCTGTTGTTGCATTTCTAAGGGAGTGATACCCTAATGCTGTATTATCACTCCCCGTCCCATTTCTCAGCGCCTCATAGCCTAAAGCTGTATTTTGACCTCCAGTTACTAAAGAATATAAAGCCTGATAACCCACCGCTGTACTGTTTGAATTCGTAGCATTAAATAAAGCCTGTGACCCAAAAGCGACATTGTTATTACCTGATGTATTGGCATTACCTGCCTGATAACCATAGAAGGTTTGGGATGTGGAAAGTCTGCCAGCCTTTTGATTATTTACCCGAAAAGAAAGCGGGACATTATCTGTAGTTCCTAAAAAATTGGTGCCATCTGCAGTTCCGGTGTTTCCAGTAAGAGACCAGCCCGTCTGACCGGTAGTAAGACCAATCCATTTAGTTTGAGGATTGCTCCAGTAATAATAGCCTATAGGATTACCGCCTGAAGCCACATTTAAAAAAATGAGCATGCTGTTCTGGTCAGCTCCAGGATTGATAGCCGGAAAAACATCTAATCTGGGTATTAAAATACCATCTGTACTAGCAGGTGAAACAGAATTTGCAGCGGTGACTTCCAAACGGGATTTAGGAACAGTTGTACCTACACCAACCTGAGCATGGAAACAAGCAATATTAAACAATACTACAAGAACAAGTAATTTCAGATTCATATGATTTGGGGTTTAAAGCACGCAAAATAAATGAAAGTTAATAACTTAACCTTATAAAATTACAAATAAGTAAAAGGTTTTACTTAAATCTAATTATTCATAAGGATTTTAAGAAAACTAGTTCTGCGCAATAAAAAATGGAAAAGGCGGCCACAACGGGCCGCCTTTCAAACAATAATTAATCTAACCTACTATTTTAAATCATATCGATCTAAGTTCATCACTTTGGTCCAGGCTTTAACGAAGTGCTTTACAAAACGCTCACCGCTATCTTCTAGAGCATACGCTTCAGCTAGGGCACGTAACTCAGAATTAGAACCAAAAATCAGGTCTACTCGCGTACCGGTCCATTTCTTTTCTCCGGTATTGCGGTCGCTGCCTTCAAATACATCATCATTCTCAGAAACCGATTTCCAGGTCGTATGCATATCCAAAAGGTTCACAAAGAAATCATTGGTAAGGGTTTCCGGCTTATCTGTAAACACCCCGTGTTTAGAACCATCAAAATTGGTATTTAGTACTCGCATACCACCAACCAGCACGGTCATTTCAGGCGGGGTTAGGGTTAACAATTGGGCACGATCTACCAAAAATTCTTCAGCTTTAATCTCAAAGCGGTCTTTCATATAGTTTCTAAAACCATCTGCTACCGGCTCAAGAGCATCAAATGCAGAAGCATCAGTTTGCTCTTCAAGCGCATCGGCACGACCGGGGGTAAAAGGTACACTAATATCGTGACCGGCGTTGTGTGCGGCTTTCTCTACTGCTGCACTACCTGCCAATACGATAAGGTCTGCAATCGATACTTTTTTGTTTCCGCTTTGCGAATCGTTGAACGATTTTTGAATGCCTTCCAACGTATTGAGTACGGCATTTAATTTTTCGGGATTGTTCACGTCCCAGCCGCGTTGCGGTGCAAAACGAATGCGTGCTCCATTGGCACCACCACGCTTATCTGAACCTCTAAAGGTTGAAGCCGAAGCCCAGGCCACAGAAACCAGATCTGAAATCGAATGACCGGCATCCAGGATATTGGACTTCAAATGATCGATATCGGCGTCGCTGATTAATTCATGATCTACCGCAGGAATAGGGTCCTGCCAGATCAATTCTTCCTGAGGTACTTCCGGACCTAAATAACGCTCTTTTGGTCCCATATCCCGGTGTGTCAACTTAAACCATGCTTTTGCATAGGCGTCTGCAAACTCTTTCGGATTTTCCATAAAGTGTCTGGAGATTTTCTCGTATTCCGGATCAAAACGCAGCGATAAGTCGGTCGTTAACATAAATGGTGCATGCTTCACATCAGGACGGTGCGCATCAGGTACAGTACCCGCACCGGCGTCATTTTTCGGTTTCCACTGGTGTGCACCGGCAGGACTTTTAGTCAATTCCCACTCGTAACCAAACAGATTTTCAAAGTACTTATTACTCCATTGGGTAGGCGTGTCAGTCCAGGCTCCTTCAATACCACTGGTAATGGTATCTGCTCCTTTACCGGTGCCGAAGTTATTCTTCCAGCCCATTCCCATAGCTTCAATACCTGCTGCTGCAGGCTCTTCTTCTACATACTTTTCAGGATCTGCTGCTCCATGCGTTTTACCGAAGGTGTGACCCCCGGCAATTAAAGCCACTGTTTCGTAGTCATTCATCGCCATACGGCCAAAAGTCTCGCGGATAAAATGCGCAGACTCTACCGGATCTGGATTGGCATTATGCCCTTCAGGATTTACATAAATCAATCCCATATGCGCAGCTCCTAAGGCTTTTTCGAGTTCGCCACCTTCATAACGCTTTTGGTTAGCCAACCACTCGGTCTCTGCTCCCCAATAGACTTCTTCGGGTTCCCAAACATCTTTACGACCACCTGCAAAACCAAACATCTTAAGTCCCATGGACTCGTGAGCGCAGTTACCGGCAAGGATTAAAAGGTCTGCCCAGGAGAGTTTATTTCCGTATTTCTTTTTTATAGGCCAAAGCAATAAGCGCGCTTTATCCAGGTTGGCGTTATCTGGCCAGCTGTTTAGCGGTGCAAAACGCTGCTGTCCGCTACCGGCTCCTCCACGCCCATCGTGAATACGATAGGTACCTGCCGCGTGCCAGGCCATACGAATGAAAAACGGACCATAATGCCCGTAATCTGCCGGCCACCAGTCCTGACTGTTGGTCATTAAATCGTACAAATCCTGCTTAACAGCTGCAAGGTCTAAAGATTTAAAAGCTTCTGCATAATCAAAATCTTCATCCATTGGGTCTACCAAAGATGAATTTTGTTTAAGAATACCCAGATTTAGTTGGTTTGGCCACCAGTCGCGGTTGGTTGTTCCCTGACCGGTTACGTGATGCATCTCTCCGTTAAGGAAAGGACATTTTGCTGAAGATTCGTTTACATCCCAGACTTTTCCGTCATTGCCGTGGTTTGAATTGTTTGTGTCCATATATATGTTTTAAGTGAAATTTTTCCAGCATAAAGAAACCATTTAAAATTGAGCTTAAATCATAAACTCAATCTATACAATTTATAAAATGATAGCTTATGCCTATTTACATCGATTGAAATTCTAAAAAAATCACTTCAATTTAGAGAAATGCACTCGAAATTACCGCCTGTAAAATCTTAAGGAAGACTTAAAATTCAATCCGAAATTTCAATACTTTTATACTCAGCCACCTCAAGCGGCACGTAAATCAAGTAACTAACCAGCCATGTTTGTTATCGTGAAAACTAAAATTATACTTGTCGTCAGCATCCTATTTGGGCTGATGTTCATCAATTCGGGTCTCAATAAACTCTTTAACTATATGCCTATGCCCGAAGATATCCCCGCAGAAATGCTTGAAATTATGGGTGCGTTTGAAACTATAGGTTGGCTCATGCCTCTTGTAGCCGTTGTTGAAATTATAGGCGGCGTACTTGTAATTTTTAAGCCGCTACGTACACTGGGAGCTCTGATGCTATTCCCGATTATGGTGGGTATTCTGCTCGTTCATCTTGTAAACGAACCCAGTGGACTGATTATCGGGCTCGTGTTCTTTGCCATTGAATTATGGCTGCTCTATGAAGGCAGGGAAAAACTAAAACCCTTATTTGGAGCATAATAATCAGGAAACGGCTAACTTTCCACTTCAGTTAATAAGCTATGCATCCGAACGAAGAAATCCTGAAACAATTTTACAGCGCCTTTCAAAATCACAATCCGCGTAAGATGGCAGATTGTTATCATAAGAATGTAGAATTTTCTGATCCTGCCTTTGGCAATATCAAAGGCGATCGTGCCCGGGCGATGTGGTATATGCTAATAGAACGTGGGGGAGATGATCTTAAAGTGACCTACTCAGACATTCAGGCAAACGATTATAATGGCAGCGCAAAGTGGACGGCTACTTACAAATTTGGTCCGGAAAAGCGCAAAGTTGTCAATCACGTAGTGGGTACCTTTTACTTTCAAAATGGAAAGATTCTACAACATACAGACCATTTTGATCTGAGTAAATGGGCGAGACAGGCGTTAGGATTTAAAGGATTGCTTTTAGGTAAAACCAAATTCTTAAAACTTAAAATTCAGCAGCAAAGCAGCGCAGCCCTTTCTAAATACCTGCGGGCCATGCGCATTATCGAGGAAGAAGACCCGGTTTAAAGCGTAGCCATTTTGGCCTGAAAGGCTCCCGGCGAAGTATTCTTAATGCGCTTAAACACCCGGTTAAAATAGGATCGGCTTTCAAAGCCACAGTCGAGATACACATTTTTGATTTTTCGGTCGGGATCCTGCAACAAACTTACCGCAAGCTTGATGCGTTCGGTATTGATAAAATCTACCGGAGAGACCCCCAACTCATTTTTAAAAACCCGATAAAAGTTAGATTCACTCATACAGGCCTTTTGACTTAATTGCTCTACCGAAATGGGTTCGTGAATATGTTCTCTGATGTAATCAATAATATATGACAGGCGGTTATCAGGACTTAGTTTAAAGGTTTTCTCGGTGTAAATTTTTCGGTTATTGGTTTGCAAAATGCGTACGATGAGTTCCTGCAGCATATTATCTACAAAGAAATCTTTAGAAGGATGGTTTTCGGTAAATAAGAAAAGTAAACGCTGTAAGATCTGGTAAATGCCCACATCGTTTGTGAAGTGAAAATTATAATCCATCAGGCTCCACTCGCTGCCGTCATCTTTAGTCAGGTTTTCATTCATTAAGGTCACCACGCGTTTAATTTTATCCTCGGCGATAGCCATGGCCAGACAACGGGTAGGATTTACGCCCTGAGCTTCCGGAAAATCTATACACATCAATTCATCTGCAGGCAATATGAGTGACTCTCCCGGTAAAAAATCAAAGCTATTGTGATCTCGCAGATGCATCACTTTTTTTCCGCGTAACATACTGGCCAAAACCGGCTTGTCAAACCTCAGCAATACACGCTCTGCCTGCTGATGCGTTTCAAAAACATGCATTGCTGCATTATTCAACGTATAGGAAGTCTGATTTTCTACCAGATTCTCCAGTTTTCGGTTTTTATAAAAAGATTCAGATAGTTGCATGATTCAATATTTCAGCCCGCTAAAAGAAATGCTATGCTTAGGACTTCAACTGAAGCATTCGCAATAACCGGGTTTTAGCTTACTAAATTTACAATTTTAGAGCCTAAAAAATTACATATCCTTAATTATTAATAGAATAGTTCACTGATTTGATAGAAACGGTCAGCACTTTGGCCGGGGTCTTAGTTAACTTTAGATATCATAAAGCTTACAGCAGTTTCCCCACTTCAAAAGCAAAACAAAGACGTATAATTTAATAAAGACAAATCTTATGAGTGATGTACAAACCGCTTCCGCAAACGTTGTCGAGAAGCCCAAATTTAAAGACCAGTATGAGAATTTTATTGGTGGTAAATGGACCGCTCCGGTAAAGGGACAATACTTTGATAATGTATCTCCTGTTGACGGCGCTAATTTTACACGCATTCCACGCTCTACTGCAGAGGACGTAGAAAAAGCAATTGACGCCGCCTGGGAAGCCGCTCCGGAGTGGAATAATTCTTCAGCCGCTTACCGAAGTAACCTCCTGCTCAAAATAGCAGATGTGATGGAAAATAACCTCGAGGCTCTTGCCCGCGCTGAAACCTGGGATAACGGGAAAGCCATCCGCGAGACCCGCGCAGCCGATTTACCCCTGGCCGTAGATCATTTCAGGTATTTTGCAGGTGTTATTCGTGCCGAAGAAGGCTCGGTGAGCGAACTGGACAGCAACACAGTTTGCCTTAACGTAACCGAACCCCTTGGCGTTGTAGGTCAAATTATTCCGTGGAATTTCCCAATACTTATGGCAACCTGGAAACTGGCTCCTGCTCTTGCTGCCGGTAATTGTGTAGTGCTCAAACCCGCAGAGCAAACTCCGGTAGGTATTCTAATTTTGATGGAATTGATAGAAGATATTCTTCCAGCCGGTGTGCTTAACATCGTTAACGGCTTTGGTGCCGAAGCCGGTAAGCCTCTCGCCTCTAGTTCCCGCATCAATAAAATTGCATTCACCGGTGAGACCACCACAGGGCAATTGATTATGCAATACGCCTCTAAAAATATTACTCCGGTTACGCTTGAATTAGGAGGTAAATCGCCTAATGTGTTCTTTGAAAGCGTGATGGATGCAGATGATGAATTCTTTGATAAATGCCTTGAAGGTGCCGTAATGTTTGCCCTCAATCAGGGTGAGGTTTGCACCTGCCCATCCCGATTATTGGTACAGGAAAGCATTTACGATAAGTTTATAGAACGCGTGGTAGAACGTACTAAAGCGATTAAACTGGGTCATCCGCTGAGCTCGGATACGATGATGGGTGCACAGGCCTCAAACGACCAGTATGAGAAAATTCTCAACTACATTAATATTGGTAAAGATGAAGGTGCCGAAGTACTTTGCGGCGGTGGCTCTGCTTATAATGAAGGCCTTGAAGGCGGTTATTACGTTCAGCCTACTATTTTAAAAGGAAACAACAAAATGCGCGTATTTCAGGAAGAAATTTTTGGACCTGTACTTTGCGTAACCACCTTTAAAGATGAAGCCGAAGCCATTGAGATCGCCAATGACACGCTCTACGGTCTGGGTGCCGGGGTATGGACGCGTGATACGCATCAGGCCTATCAAATTTCGAGAGCCATAAAAGCCGGTCGTGTTTGGGTAAATAATTACCATAATTATCCTGCTCACGCACCGTTTGGCGGATACAAAAAATCAGGTATCGGTCGTGAAAATCACAAAATGATGTTGGCACATTACCGTCACACCAAAAACATGTTGATTTCTTACGATAAAAAAGCAATGGGCTTTTTCTAAAAACCAAATTATGACGCAACGGGTACAGGCTACAGATGCCGCAAAAGAGATAATTGATCAGTTACGGGAGCAACACGGTGAACTCATGTTTCACCAAAGCGGGGGTTGTTGCGACGGCTCCTCGCCTATGTGTTTCCCTAAGGGTGACCTCATGATCAATGAGACTGATGTGTATCTGGGCACCATTCACGGCTGTGAGTTTTTTATGTCAAAAGACCAGTTTGAATACTGGAAGCATACCCAACTCACTGTAGATATCACGTCCGGTCGTGGCTCAAGTTTTTCGTTAGAAATACCCTTAGGGATACGATTTGTAATCAAATCCCGTATGTATACCCCCGACGAGGCTAAGGACCTCAGCCCTACCCGTAGCGGGGAAGAATAAATTAGACAGACCTCAATAAAAAACCCACATTTCGATTGAAGTGTGGGTTTTTAATTTTTGGGCGATTGCTAAAGCACCGCGCTATCCGCTATATCTTTTTTTCGCCTTAGGCTCAAAAAAGGATGCCGCTGCTATCGCTATCGCAAGGGCTAGCCAATGCGCAATCCGTTTTTAACCGGCAGATCAGGACTCAATAACGTTACTGCATCTCCATCAACTGCTCCCAGAACCAGACATTCGCTCATAAAATTGGCAATCTGCTTTTTCGGAAAGTTGACCACCGCAATAACCTGTTTACCTACCAATTCGGTGCGATCATACTTTTTAGTTATTTGCGCCGATGTCTTGCGGATGCCTATCGCATCGCCAAAATCAATCTGCAACTGAAAAGCCGGCTTTCGGGCCTCGGGGAAGTCACTTACAGTCATTATTGTACCTACACGCATTTCCACGCGTTCAAATTCAGCCCAACTTAAGTTGTTTTCCATTAATGTTCGATCTTCAGCTTTTGAATCATTTCCTGAGAAATCTGACCACTGTAAGCTCCATAGGCATCAACCAACAAGCCTTTTTCGCCGCTGTCTGTATTAATCACATAAAGTACAGAGTTGTCTCCTGGGTTGGTCATTCCTTCAAAACGCATCGCATCCTCTACTTCGATTTGTCCGGCGTTCCAGGTTTTCTTTAGATGCTTGGATTCAATCCCTTCATCTACCAGATTAAAATCGGTATCGTAACCTTTGTCCTTTAAATCTTCTATCGCTTTAGAAAGCGAACTATATGTATTTTTCATAATATTTTGGTTTTACTCGATTGACCGAGTTTAGATTAGTTGTAACTCCTTTTTAGAAAAACTTGAATAACCTTGACAATTAGACCTCAAGTGTATTTCATTAAAGTTACAAAGGCAAAGCAGCTGCCCCAAAGATTTAAAACAACTTTAGTATTTGTAACAAATCTCAACTCTTGCTTACCTATATTGCACTACTTAAAAATCTTCGTGCTATGGCAAGAACCGAATCAACAATGCTTCCTTTAGGAACAATTGCTCCGTTTTTTTCACTGCAAAATCCGCTTACCAACTCGTATGAAACCCTGACGGATATCGCCGGTGAATTGGGAACAGTGGTCATGTTTATATGCAATCATTGTCCTTTTGTCAAACACGTGAATAACGAGATTGTGCGCGTAGCAAACGATTACCGGGTTTTAGGTTTTGGTTTTGTCGCCATCAGCAGTAATGATATTGAAGCTTACCCGGAAGACGGTCCATGGCAAATGAGGGAAACCGCCCGCAAATACAATTACAGCTTCCCCTATCTGTTTGATGAGAATCAGGAAGTAGCCAAAGCCTACGATGCCGCCTGTACGCCCGACTTTTATTTATTTGACTCCGAACTTAAACTGGTCTATCGCGGGCAGCTTGACGATTCGCGTCCCGGTAACGGAATACCCGTAAACGGAAGGGATTTACGCGAGGCTCTGGATAATATTTTCAACAACCGCCCTCAAAACAAAATTCAAAAACCCAGTGTAGGGTGTGGCATTAAGTGGAAACAGGCTCAGGAGAACTAACTTATGTTTCACCACACCCATCCTTATCCTCCATTTAATCTTGAAGAAGCAACAAAACTCATCGTAGGCACCTTACCTCCTCCACGTTTTACTACCGGCGAGCTGCTTCCGGAAGATGTAGATTTTTGCTACGGAAGTAAAAACGGAATGCTTTGGCCTATACTCGACCGCATTTTTGATCTGGGTTTAGTTTATGAAAACACAGCCCACGCTATAGCGCAACGTGCCAATTTCTTAATCAATAGAAAAATTGGAGTTTGTGACATTGTAGCTTCCGCTTTGCGGGAAAAAATTGACGCTTCCGATTTAGGGATGCAGGATGTTGAACTTAGGGATTTGCTAGGTTACCTTAGAAAACACAGGCAAATTGAAACGTTGATTTTTACCGGTGGCAATAGCAAAAACGGACCTGAATACCTCTTTCGCCGCCAGGCAAAAAAAGAAAATTTAAAGATAAAAATGATTTCTGCGGAAGTGCCACGTATTCATGAAATTGAAATTGATGACCGTAAAGTCAGAACGGTTTCGCTTACTGCACCTTCGGGCGCTGCAAACCGGGCAATTGGTAGTATGAAAAACTTCAAACAACAGAAAGCTCATAATCCCGACTACACCACCTTTGACTATAGAGTGGAGCAATACGCTCCTTTTTTCTAAACTCAGAAAAACATTGTTCTTTTAAGGAAATCTGTACTTTTAAGGCCTAAACCATTTGTTATGCGCCTCATTGTTGTCCTTTCACTGTTATTGTTTTTAAATTGTGCCGAAAAACCCGAACCTGAAGATTTTGATTTGGAAACCCAGTTTGAAAAAAGTAAGGGTACCCAAACACCCACCTATGACGAAGTTATTGCTTATTATCAAAAGCTCGATTCGGCTTATGTTTCTATAAAAACCTATGAAATTGGTAAGACAGACAGCGGTCTACCGTTGACTTTGGTAACCTATAATCCCAATCGCAGTCTGGAGTCTGAATTTGCCGAAAATAATCAAATGGTTCGCATACTCATCAATAACGGCATTCACCCTGGCGAGCCGGACGGAATAGACGCTACGATGATGCTCCTGCGCGATCTTGCCAGTGGAAAAATTGAAACCCCTGAAAACATTTGGGTTGGTGCGATTGCCCTTTATAACGTGGGTGGTGCACTCAACCGCAACAGCACCAGCCGTACCAATCAAAATGGACCGGAGGCATACGGTTTTAGAGGAAATGCACGCAATTATGACCTGAACCGGGATTTTGTTAAGGCAGACACCTACAATGCCCGTTCTTTTGCAGAAATTTATCATTTGGTAGATCCCGACGTTTTTATTGACAATCACGTGAGTAATGGTGCAGATTATCAATATGTACTCACGCACCTTTTTACGCAACACAACAAACTGGGCGGTGCAGCAGGAGGTTATTTAAATAAGCAAATGCACCCGGCACTGGTTGATTCTTTAGAAGCGAAGTGCTGGCCCATCACGCCCTATGTTAATGTGTTTAATCAGGTACCTGAGACCGGTTTCACTCAGTTTATGGACTATCCGCGCTACTCTACAGGTTACACGACCTTATGGAATACACTCGGGATGATGGTTGAGACGCATATGTTGAAGCCTTACAAACCCCGTGTTGAAGGCACCTATGCGCTTATGCAGCAAATGCTTAATATCGCTTCGGTAGATGCCAAAACGATTAAACAAATACGCAGGAAGCAGGATTCCATTTATAAAAGTGGTGCACTTACGGCAACTTATTATCCTATTCAGTTTAAAACAGACAGTTCTCAGGTAACTCAGTTCGATTTTGAAGGTTATGAAGGTGAAAAAATTACCAGCGAAGTGACCGGCCTTGAGCGCCTGAGCTACAACCGCGAAAAGCCTTTTAGCAAAACAGTAGCGTATTACGATCATTTTAAAGCTACAGACAGCATACAAATTCCTAAGGCCTACGTGATTCCGCAGGGTTGGCATAATGTTATAGCGCGTTTAAAAGAAAACGACATCCGATTCACCCGAATGGAGCGCGATACCAGCTTACAGGTTGAGGTATACCGTATTGCAGACTACAATACCGGTAACAACGCTTACGAGGGACATTACCTGCATCGAAATACCAAAGTCAGCTCAACTGAAGAAAAGGTCTCCTTCAGAAAAGGTGATTATTTGGTTTACACAGCTCAATCAGGCCTGCGTTATTTACTGGAAACACTGGAACCTTCAGCAGTAGATTCTTTTTTCAACTGGAATTATTTTGATACTATTTTACAGCAAAAAGAAGGCTTTTCACCTTATGTCTGGGAAGATAAAGCTTTAGAGTTGCTAAAAAACAACCCTGCTTTAAAACAGGAATTTGAAACTAAAAAGCAAAACGAAGAAGCATTCCGCAGCAATTGGTATGCGCAACTGGATTGGCTTCATAAAAAGTCTGAAAATTACGAGCAGGCCCATTTGCGCTATCCCATTTATCGAATTGCTAACTAAATTAAGCTACGCGGTCCTTAGGATTAGGGATTAAATACTCTTTTGGAAATAAAAGCTTGATATTTTCGTAGGATTTAGTCAGTGCTTTTTGGGTTTTCTCAAAATTCTTCCAGCGTACTTTTTTAATTCCTTCAGAAGGTTGGGGCTCAAGGCTACCCGTATATTCTGTAGTCATACGGTACCAATAGGTTTCCTTCAATTTAAACTTTCCGTTGCGCTTAAAGATGTGATAGGTTACCGTTATCAAATCTCCCAGAACCAAATCTTGACAACCGGTTTCCTCCTCTACTTCGCGCAGGGCACATTGTTCAATCGTTTCCTTTTTCTCCAGTTTGCCTTTTGGCAAATCCCACTTGCCATTGCGTTTTATAAACAGGATTTCAGAATTTTGATTAAAAACAAGTCCACCACCGGCTACTACAAGCGGTAATTTCTTCTTGAGATGCTTCAGTAATTTCTTGGGATTCTGATGGTATAAATTGATGTGAGTCAGCTGACCGCGATTCACCTGTTTGATAATTCGCTTGATTTTTGCGCGCTTAATGGGTATTGATGTATAATTTTCACCTATATACTTTTCGGTTGAAAGTATAATGGGCACTTCATTTACAAAAACTTTATACATTTGCACCATGATCTTAAAAAAAGAAACAGCTAAAAAAACAGCTGAGTTATTGCTGCAAATTAATGCAATAAAATTACAACCACAAAACCCATTCACCTGGGCTAGCGGTTGGAAATCTCCTATCTATTGTGATAACCGCATTACGTTATCGTATCCGCAAATACGCAATTACCTGCGGGAGAATATCGCTAACCAGATTGAATTGCTTTACGGCAAGCCCGACGTCATCGCCGGTGTAGCCACAGGAGCTATAGGAATTGGGATGCTGGTTGCCGATTTTTTAAACCTTCCTTTTGTGTACATAAGACCGGAAGCTAAAAAACACGGCAGACAAAATCAGATCGAAGGAAAACTGGAAGCCGGCCAAAGCGTGGTGGTGGTTGAAGATCTCATCAGCACCGGTAAGAGTTCGCTTATGGCTGTGGAAGCTCTGGAGCAGGCCGAAGCCAATGTAAAAGGAATGCTTGCCATTTTTACGTATGGCTTTGATATTTCGACGCAAAACTTTGAAAAGCAAGGTATAGATTTACATACCTTAAGTGACTATGATCATTTGCTTGAACAGGCTCTTGACACGCGCTATATTTCTGAAAAAGAAAAACTAACCTTACAAACCTGGCGACTTGATCCTGAAAACTGGAATGCAGCCAACTAACAAAAACTAAACACACACGCCCACTATGCACTTAGAAAGCCCTAAAAAGACCATTTCTAAAAGCCCCGAAGAAGTTTTTAATTTTCTGACAGACGTACAAAATTACCGTAAGCTTATGCCAGAGAGCATCAGCAAATTTGAAATTTTAAGCGAAAAACGTTTTCTATTTGCACTTAAAGGAATGCCTGAAATTGTACTGGAGCTCAAAAACACAGTACCCTATAACAAAGTAGTCTTAGGCGCTGCAAGCGACAAGCTTCCGTTTACGCTAACGGCCAACATTGAAGAACTTACCGAAAACACCAGTGAAGCTCAGTTTGAGTTTGAAGGGGAGTTTAACGCTATGATGTCTATGATGATCAAAGGCCCAATTACAAAATTTATCCAGACCTTAAGCGAAAACCTGCAAAACATTTAATTAATAAAGCAGCTTAATTTCCTTAAGGTCAAATTCTTTTAAAAGCTCATCCTCCAGCTGAAGGATGAGCTTTCCATTTTTAGAGACGCCACGTATAATGCCGGTTATGCGCTTACCTCCTGGTAATTCAAAGGTTGACACTTTACCCTTTCTAAAAAGTTGCTTTTCATAAAGCTGATGGAGATTTGTAAAGTCAAATCGACTTACCAGTTCTGCATACTTATAAAATGATTTTACAAAGTAGTCTAACACTTCTGACAAATCTGTTACTCTTCCTGTTTCGAGCAGCACCGAGGTTGCCCGTGGGGCTCTTTCAAAAGCCTGCTGATTTACATTAATACCCACCCCCAGAATAACCCCATACAAACCATCTCTAATTACGATTTCAATTAAAATACCGCAAATTTTACGACTGCCTGCCATTATGTCGTTAGGCCATTTCACGGTCAGCTGTCTTACCCCAAAATGCTCGAGAGTCTCAACTACCATTAATGAAGCAGCCATGGTCATATAAAACGTACGGTCTGCACGATAACCTTCAACCCGTTTGAACACGCTACACGTAAGGTTTTTACCCGGCTCAGACTCCCAGATAGCACCGCGTTGTCCCCTACCCTCCACCTGAGCATGTGCCCACACCAGAATATCGTCTTTATAGTCCAGCTCCCGGGTATATTCTTTCAAATAGGTATTGGTAGAGGTTGTGGCATTAAGTTTGACAATATGCATTGTATACCTATAGGCTGAAATGTTAGTACAAGAAAGGGTATCAAACAAAATTGTAATAACTTTGCCAGACTAAAAAAGATTTAATGACAAAAAAAGAAGTAAGTACAGATCAACTGATAACGACTATTATTGAAGGGATTGAAGAAGTAAAAGGTCAAAATATTGATTTATTGGACCTGCGGGAAATAGAGAACATGGTTTGTGATTACTTTATAATCTGTGATGGTACTTCTAATACTCAGGCTACCGCTATTGTCAATTCTATCCAAAAAACAGTTAGCAAAAAACTTAAAGACAAACCCTGGCATGTGGAAGGCATGCAAAATGCAGAATGGATCCTGATGGATTATGTAAACGTAGTGGTACACGTGTTTCAAAAACATACTCGTGAATATTACGACATTGAAAGTCTCTGGGGTGATGCTAAAGTAACATCAATCGAATCAAATTATTAAAAACTATAATGGCAGAAAAATCAAAAAAGCCCGTCCCTAATAAACCCAAGTTTAGCGCCTGGTGGATTTACACCGCAATCATACTCGTTTTTCTTGGACTCAATTTTTTCAGTAGTGGTTCTGACCATGGTAATCCAAAAGAAATTTTGGAAAACCAGCTCATGACCTATGCTAAAAATGGAGACATCAAACGCATTGACATCAGCAAAACACCCGGAAATGAGATAGCCTATATTTATCTCACTGACGAAGCCAAGCAAAAATCAGAACATTCTAAACCTGCCGATAATGGCATGACTTTATTAAATTCTGAAGGTGGTGCAGACTACGAATACCGTTACGGAACACTAGAGAATTTTGAAAAACAACTTTCCGAAGTTCAGGAATCTCAGAAATTTAACGTAAAATATTTACCGTTAGATAAGGATGTTTTCGGAGACATTTTACTTACATTATTACCTATCGCAGTCATCATAGGAATCTGGATTTTCATAATGCGTCGTATGTCATCTGGTGGTGCAGGTGGTGCAGGTGGACAGATATTTAATATTGGCAAGTCTAAAGCCAAGCTTTTTGACGAAAAGACCGATGTTAAGACTTCATTCAAAGATGTTGCCGGCCTTGAAGGTGCAAAAGAGGAAGTACAGGAGATTGTTGATTTCCTAAAAAATCCCGAAAAATACACCAATTTGGGAGGTAAAATTCCTAAAGGAGCCTTGCTTGTAGGTCCTCCGGGAACCGGTAAAACGCTTTTAGCTAAAGCCGTAGCCGGTGAAGCTAAAGTGCCTTTCTTTTCCCTTTCCGGTTCTGATTTTGTTGAAATGTTCGTAGGTGTGGGTGCGTCTCGTGTACGTGACCTGTTTAAGCAGGCGAAAGAAAAATCTCCGGCAATTATATTTATTGATGAAATAGATGCTATAGGTCGCGCCCGTGGCAAAGCCAATTTTAGCGGCTCTAACGATGAGCGTGAAAATACCCTTAACCAACTTCTTACCGAGATGGATGGTTTTGGAACAAATACAAACGTAATTGTACTTGCAGCCACTAACCGTGCAGATGTTCTTGATACCGCATTGATGCGTGCCGGTCGATTTGACCGTCAGATTTATGTAGACCTTCCGGATGTAAGGGAGCGTAAAGAAATCTTCGAGGTGCACCTGCGTCCACTTAAAAAAGTGGCAGACGAACTGGATACTGAATTTATGGCAAAGCAAACGCCAGGTTTCTCTGGTGCTGATATTGCCAACGTGTGTAACGAAGCGGCCCTTATTGCAGCTAGGCAAGGTAAAACTGCCGTAGGAAGACAGGATTTTCTGGATGCTGTTGACCGTATTGTTGGCGGTCTTGAGAAGAAAAATAAAATTATTACTCCTGCAGAGAAACGTGCTATAGCATTTCACGAAGCAGGACACGCAACCGTTTCCTGGATGCTGGAGCATGCTGCTCCCCTGGTTAAAGTAACTATTGTTCCCCGCGGAAGATCGTTAGGTGCTGCGTGGTATTTACCTGAAGAACGTCTTATCGTGAGACCCGAGCAAATGCTCGATGAGATGTGCGCTGCAATGGGAGGACGTGCCGCAGAGAAAGTCACTTTTGATAAGATATCCACAGGTGCTTTGAGTGATCTTGAAAAAGTCACCAAACAAGCGCGAATGATGGTAACTACCTATGGTCTAAATGATAAGATTGGTAACCTAACCTATTACGACTCTTCTGGCCAAAATGAGTATAACTTCAGCAAGCCTTACAGTGAAAAAACCGCTGAATTGATTGACAAGGAAATTTCTTCTATTATCGAAGAGCAATATCAACGCGCCATTAAGATTCTGGAAGACAACAAGGACAAGCTCAACGAGCTTGCCGAGGTTTTACTTGACAAAGAAGTTATTTTTAAAGACAATTTGGAAAAGATTTTTGGCAAACGTCCGTTCGACAAACCCGAAACCGGAAAGGAAACGGAAGAGTCAGAAAGTACGATTGTAGAAGAAAACTGATTTTTTTTATAGGAACAAGATATAAATCTTAACTTAACGCAATGTTGAGTTAAGATTTTTTATATTTGATTAAATCCTAAATTTGTAGCACAGCCACTCATTTATGAGTATCCTAAAAAAGCTTTTTCAGCCTAAAAAAACTGCCAGCACTGATAACCCAAATCTCAAGGGTTCAGAGCGCGGTAAGTATATGCCAGACATTAGCGCACCGGCAGATGAGCGCTTCACCAAGCATTTCATCTTAAACGGTGGAAAATTTCTGTATTGTACAGATATGGATGAAGTACACGAAAGTTTTGACAACATTCTGTTAGAAAATGACTGGTATGAAAAAGATGTATATTGCTTAGACCCTAAGCTGGACAAACTTTTTGACGGCTATAACCTCAACTTCAATACCAACAAAGAGTCGAGTTTCTTCCTTTCAGTTTGTGAAAATCTGATTGCCGATGATGGGAGCCTGCTTATTTCTTCCAAACAAATCAAAGAGAAAAAACTGAAAGAACTCCCTCAAAATTTTGTGATTTTTGCTACAACCAGTCAGATTGTTAATAGCATCGGAGAAGGTCTGCGGGGTATTAAAAAGAAAAACACCGGCCAGATACCTACAAATATTACTACGATCAAGAATTTTGAACCTAAAGAAGGGGCTAAAGATTTTATGTCCTATGGCAGTAGCGCAAAAAATCTTTATCTGCTGCTGTTAGAAGACCTGTAGTATGCGTGAACTCTCCATACGTGCACTTTCGGGCTTACTTTACGTTGTAATCCTTCTCGCTGCCATATTCATTTCTGAAAAATGGTACATTTTATTATTTCTACTTTTTGGAATAATCACCCTACGTGAGTTTTTGAGACTCATTGGATTTCAGTTTTGGTACACTTACCTTATCCTAATTGGATTTATTCTTTTTTTTAGTTATTATAAAGTTTCGTATTTAGCCACGCTTCTCCTTCTAGGTATTACAGTTATTACAGGCCTATACCTGATGAAAAATTTATTCAGTGAAAAAATAAGAAGGTATGGGAAGCTGCAAAAATTGCACATCACGGTATTTTATATGATTGCCAGTTTTGTATTTTTAACCTTGTTACCTTCACATGGAGATGATTTTTCACCTTACACAGTAGCTGGCTTGTTTATACTGATCTGGACTAACGATACGTTTGCCTATATTGTGGGTAAAAGTTTTGGAAGGCATAAACTCTTCCCTAGTATTTCACCTAAAAAAACAATAGAAGGCTTCTTTGGAGGTTTAGTATTTGCGTGTGGAGCAAGTTATTTCATTCATAAATTCACCGGAAGTCTTAACTTTAATATCTGGTTATCGCTCGCTGTGGTTATGAGCACCCTGGGCACCTTTGGCGACCTCATAGAATCAAAATTAAAGCGTGAAGCGGGAGTTAAAGATAGTGGCACACTGATGCCGGGTCATGGGGGACTTTACGACAGACTGGACAGCATCTTGTTTGCCAGTCCATTTATTTATCTGGTTTTAATAGTATTTGAATATGTTTCATAAAGAAGGTTATACCATAATCACGATTACACTGCTCATTGTCATTGCAGGGGTACTGGCTACGCATACCTGGGTTTCACCCCAATGGCTACAGTATTTATGCTATGCTGCGCTTTTAATTTTACTGGTTTTAATACTTCAGTTTTTTAGAAATCCTGGGCGAAAATCTAGCGGAAATATCAATGAAATCGTCTCACCTGTAGATGGCAAGATTGTAGTTATTGAAGAGGTTTTTGAAAAAGAATATTTCAAAGAACAAAGATTGCAGGTTTCCATCTTTATGTCTCCTATAAATGTACACGTAACCCGGTACCCCGTAGGCGGAGAAGTCGTTTTCAGCAAATACCATCCCGGTAAGTATCTTGTTGCCTGGCACCCTAAAGCTTCTGAAGAGAATGAGCGTACTACTGTAGTAGTTCGCAGTACGTCGTTTGGGGATATCCTCTATCGTCAAATCGCCGGTGCTTTGGCTAAGCGCATTGTAAATTACGCTAAAGAAGGTGATACTGCAGAACAAGGGGAAGACAGTGGTTTTATTAAGTTTGGCTCAAGAGTTGACTTATTTTTACCAGTGGGAACGCCACTTACGGTTAAATTAAACCAAAAGGTAAAGGGAGCCGAAAGCGTCATTGCAACCCGCGAAAACTAATTGTGTTTTGAGCAAAAAAGAAGCATTAGATAAGGCTTTTCAGGAAGCTGCACACCGTGCTAGCAACACAAACATTGCATTGCCTCAGGATATCCAATTACTCCTTTACGCCTATTATAAAAAAGGCAATCACGAGAACACGCTACTAAATGCAGGGAATATTAAGGAAAATGACCTACGCAGCGCATTTAAGTACAATGCACTCATTCAGCTCAAGGGACTTTCTACTAAAGAAGCTAAGAAGGAATATATCAAACTGGTAGATAAATATATCCCTTCTTAAAATCTCACAGCGTTTTAAGCTCTAACTTAAAGCTGACAATCTCTTTTCCAGAGCATCAATTTTAGCTTGTGCATCGGCCTGTTTCTGACGCTCTAAAGCCACTACCTGCTCTGGTGCATTGTTTACAAATCGTTCGTTAGAAAGCTTTTTTGCTACTGAATTGATAAAGCCTTGCGTATAGGCAAGCTCTTCCTTGATTTTAGCAATCTCGGCATCAATATCAATCGCTCCGGTTAACGGAATAAAGTACTCATTAGCCTTTACCCGGAAAGATAAAGCTCCATCAACCGATGTTTCTGTTGTTTTTAATGCTGAAAGATTACCCAGCTTTTTAATAATAGAATCAAAATCCGTAGAAAAACCTTCGGTATTAAGTACGTGTAGCTCAAGCTCCTCTTTAAATGAAATATTTTTATCTTTTCGAATAGCCCGAACTCCTGTAATAACCTGCGTTGCCAGTTCAAACTCTTCAAGCATTTCAATGTTTGGCTTAGCAATAGCCGGCCATTCATTGATGATCAAAGCTTCTTCGGGCGTTCGATCTGCAATAGTTTGCCAGATTTCTTCCGAAGCAAATGGCGTAAACGGATGCAGTATACGCAGATTATCTTCTAATACCGCAATCACGGCATCATAGGTTCTTTGATCTATGGGCTTACCATATTCGGGCTTCACAATCTCAAGCAACCAGCTGCAGAAATCATCCCACACTAATTTATAGGTCGCCATCAATGCGTCACTGATACGGTATTTGCTGAAGTGATCTTCAATCTCTTCTGTAGTTTGTTTGAAACGCTCTGAATACCATTCCAGACCTCTCTTACTAGCCTCGGGTTGCTCGGCATTCACATCAACCTGCCAACCCTGAATGAGCCTAAAAGCATTCCAGATTTTATTGATAAAGCCTTTACCCTGTTTGCACAAATCTTCATCAAATAGCAAATCATTACCTGCAGAAGCACTCAGCAACAGACCTACCCGTACTCCATCTGCTCCGTAATCATCAATCAGCTTCATTGCATCAGGTGAATTCCCAAGCGACTTCGACATTTTACGTCTTTCAGCGTCACGTACAAGCCCCGTAAGATATACATTGGTAAAGGGTTGCTTTCCGGTATATTCATAACCCGCCATAACCATACGTGCCACCCAGAAAAACAAAATATCAGGCCCTGTTACCAGATCATTGGTAGGATAATAATATTGAAAATCGGCATTGTCAGGGTTTGCAATTCCGTCAAAAACGCTCATGGGCCACAACCAGGAAGAAAACCAGGTATCCAAGGCATCTTCGTCCTGTTTCAGGTCTGCTTCAGTTAGATTTTGATTTCCGGTTTTTGCTTTCGCGGAAGCTAAAGCCTCCTCCATATTTTTAGCTACGACAAAATCTTCTTTCCCGTCTCCAAAATAATAAGCAGGGATTTGCTGCCCCCACCAGAGTTGACGGGAAATATTCCAGTCGCGGATGTTCTCCATCCAGTGACGGTAGGTATTTTCAAACTTTTTAGGAAATAGATTTACCTCATCACTGTCTAAAACTGCTTTAATTGCAGGCTCAGCAAGATCTTTCATCTTAACAAACCACTGGTCAGACAGTTTGGGTTCGATTATAGCCTTAGTGCGTTCTGAAGTTCCTACTTTATTCAGGTGACTTTCGGTCTTAACCAAAGCTCCCAATTCCTGAAGCTCTTTTACAATTTCTTCACGTACGACAAAGCGGTCTTTACCCTGATAGTGTAAGCCGAATGAATTCAGTGTAGCATCATCATTAAAAATATCTACTACTTCCAGATTATGCTTATCTCCAAGCATTTTATCATTCTCATCGTGAGCGGGAGTCACTTTAAGGCAACCGGTACCAAACTCCAGATCCACGTACTCATCTTCAATAATAGGCACTACGCGATTTACCACGGGCACAATGGCCTTCTTCCCTTTTAAATGGGTGAAACGCTCATCGTTAGGGTTGATACAGATAGCTGTATCGCCAAAAATAGTTTCGGGGCGTGTGGTAGCAATAACCAAATGCTCATCACTGCCCTCAAGCTTATAATTGATGTAATATAATTTGCCCTGACGCTCCTCATGAATTACTTCTTCATCAGAAAGTGTGGTTTTTGCTTCCGGATCCCAGTTTACCATGCGATGACCGCGATAGATAAGACCTTTATTGTATAAATCGATAAAGCACTGAATCACACTTGCTGACATGGTGTCATCCATCGTAAAGCGTAAGCGTTCCCAATCGCAAGAAGCCCCAAGTTTTTTAAGTTGTTCCAGAATGGTTCCTCCGTACTTATCAGTCCATTCCCAGGCGTGTTTTAGGAATTCTTCGCGCGTAAGGTCTGCTTTATTAATGCCTTCGGCCTTTAACTTAGCCACTACTTTAGCTTCCGTAGCGATAGAGGCGTGATCTGTGCCAGGCACCCAGCAGGCATTAAATCCTTTAAGGCGTGCTCTTCGTATTAAAACATCCTGAATGGTATTATTCAGCATATGCCCCATATGTAAAATCCCGGTGACGTTAGGCGGTGGGATTACAATCGTATAGGGTTCCTTTTCATTGGGTTCAGAGTGAAAGTAGTTGTGCTGCATCCAGTAGTCGTACCACTTCTGCTCTACTTCTTTTGAACTATATTGTGCCGCTAATGCCATCTTGGTCTGATTTTTGTCTTTAAGAGGGCAAAAATACTCATATACATAGTATTTTTAAAAGAACGAGGGCATTAAAAAAGACTTATTCTGCGCTGTTTTATCTGGGAGTTGAAGGGTTTAAAGGCTTCTATTCTCGATTAAAAAGAGTTAACCTTTTGCAAAGACCACAGATTAAGTTTAATTTTAGGCCTTAATAACACTTAGAATTATGAAAAAAATTGTTTTACTACTTGCCGTTGGTTTAATGACGTTAGGCCTTCAGGCTCAGGAGAAAAAAGCAGAAATCACATTTGAAACAGATGTTATTGATTACGGTGATGTCGCACATGGATCTGATGGGGAACGTGAATTTAAGTTTACCAATACAGGTACTGCACCACTTGTTATTTCAAAAGCCTATTCTACTTGTGGCTGCACAGTGCCAAGTCCACCAAAAGACCCGATAGCTCCCGGCGAAACCGGAGTGATCAAGGTAAAGTATGACACCAACCGTGCTGCGGGGCCTATTCGCAAAACGATAACCGTATATACCAATGCTTCTGCAGAACCGTATACTCTAAAAATTAAGGGAACATTGCTCCCTGAGAGTAATTAACTAAATTGATAGAATGTCAAAAGGCGGCTCATTGAGCCGCCTTTTTTATTTAGTCCAGTATCTTTTTCAGCTTTAGCTTACAATTAAAAACCATCCCGTTTCGATCAACCTGAAGCTTTAGTACCGAACCTTCATCCCTGTAAAAGTAACGGGTTATTTCTTCAAGCTTGAGATTAGCAACTGCTCTTCCGTTTACTTTAATAAGTTTATCTCCCACACTTAAGCCCGCCTCTGCCCCCGGAGAATCCTCGCGAATAGCTGCTATTTCATAATTGGGTTTCAACTTAAACTGTGGAAATTGAACCATATTGGTTTCTAAAAAAATGCTGCTTCGGGATCCACCACTGCCCCAGGCATCTTTTGATACTTCGGTCATATTTTGATCTTTTGCAATTCGATAATCTAAATCAGCTACAAGTTCAAAACCCGTATGCTGAACTACAAGTCCACTACGATCGTATCGAAATGGCTCATCAAAATATCTGTTCTTGCGCAGGTACATAAGCTGATTTTTATAATCAAAAACGACCTTAAATCGTTTTAAAATTTCGGAACCCAGACTTCCATTTCTAAAATTCATCCCGCGCAGATAATTTAATGAGGTAGTATCAGGATAAGCAACGTTTACTTCATTTAGGGTGTAATCACCCAGTTCTAGCCGCGGTAAACGGGAGCGATACCCCGTAACCTCTCCACTGAGACCCAATCCCAAATGATCTTTAAATGAATTTTCAGAAACCTGGATTCCCTTTTTCTCATTCTCAAAAAGCCATAAAGCATCCCCGCTACCGGAGTCCAGTAAAAGTTTAGTTGCAATCTCTGCATTGTTATCCCCCAGAATTTTGAGATCAATATAGGGTTTACCCGCAATCAGCTGTAAAGCTACCGGAGTATCAGAACGGTACCTTGAAGTTTTAAAAGATTCAGGATCATGTAGTTTTACATATTCACGCTGATAATCTACCTCGACGACAAAATCTTTAAGTAGTTCGTATCCTATAATTCCATGGACAGCAAATCCAAGTCTTGGAGAAAAATTATTCTCTCCATCAGGAATGTAATAAACAATTTGATCAATCGCAGTGGACTGTCCTACACTTATGATATTGTGAGTAGATTTTATAGCTTCGGTGGGCTCGCCATCTCCCGCTCCGCTTAACCAAACGGTTGAACGATTGTTGAGTTTTAGATCATCATCGGACTCAATTCCAAATAAAATTGTGGAACGAACGCCGGTATCCAGAAGAAAAGAGAGTTCTACGCCATTAACCGTGACCGGTATAATCACTAAATTATTAACGACATCGGCTTTTATTTTTAGGCGCTTCTCTCCCTGAGGCAATTGAAAAGTACCCTGCCCAAATGCCTCTTTACCTAATAAAAATGCAAATAATACCGCTGAAAAATATACAAACCTCACCATAACGCGCTCTTTTGTATGAATTTACCATTTTTACCTGAAAATTTTAAGCACCTGCTATAAATTATTTTCTCGTTAATAATTCGCAAATTTGCAGCCTAAAGAAAAAGAACATGCCACAGTTATCTCAAAAGGGGCAGGATATGCCTCAATCACCTATACGCAAATTGGTACCTTATGCCGAAGCCGCTGAAGCTCGAGGCATTCAAATACACCAGCTTAACATTGGTCAGCCAGATATCAAAACTCCACAACACGCGCTTGACGCAGTTAAAAATGCTGATATTGAGGTGTTATCATACAGTCACTCTGCAGGTTTTTTAAGCTATCGCGAAAAACTTGCCGCTTACTACGGCAAACAAGGTATTGACATCACGGCAAATGACATTATTGTATCTACCGGTGGTTCTGAAGCTTTACTTTTTGCGATGGGAACGATTACAGATCCCGGCGATGAAATCATCATCCCCGAACCTTTTTATGCTAATTATAATGGTTTTGCCACAGCATCAGGTGTAACAGTAAAGCCGGTAATCTCATCTTTTGAAAGTGGTTTTGCTTTACCTCCCATTTCAGAATTTGAAAAGCAAATCACCCCAAAAACCAAAGCGATTGTAATTTGCAACCCGGGTAACCCTACTGGTTATCTGTACAGCCAGGATGAGCTTGACCAACTATCTGAACTGGTTAAGAAGCATGATCTTTTTCTGATTGCAGACGAAGTGTATCGTGAGTTTGCCTATGACGGCCTTCAGCACCATTCGGTATTGAACCAAAGGGAGATTGACGAGCACACCATTATGATTGACTCGGTTTCTAAACGATTTTCTATGTGTGGAGCTCGTATTGGCTGCTTAGTGAGTCGTAATAAAGAGTTTATGGCTACCGCAATGAAATTCGCACAGGCACGCTTAAGTCCGCCAACACTTGCTCAAATTGCCAGCGAGGCTGCGCTAGACACGCCACAATCCTATTTTGACGAAGTAATTTCAGAATATGTAGATCGTAGAGATACACTCGTTGCAGGTTTAGAAGCTATTCCGGGAGTACGCGTAGCGAAGCCCAAAGGTGCATTTTACTGTATCGCTGAGTTACCGGTTAAAAATTCAGATGACTTTGCACAGTGGCTTCTGGAGTCTTTTGAGCACAATGGTAAAACGGTAATGGTAGCACCTGCTGCCGGTTTTTACTCAACACCCGGCGAAGGCCTTAATCAGGTACGCATCGCTTATGTACTGAAAAAAGAAGACCTTATTGAAGCCGTTGCCCTGTTAAAAGAAGCTTTAAGCCTTTATAAAGATTAATGAATCTTCAGCACCACGTTTCTTTAAAAGCGTATAACACCTTTGGCATTCCGGCAAAGGCCGAAACTTTCGTTTCGGCTACTTCCGTGCAGGAACTCAAAGAAGCGCTTAGCCATCCCGACTACCCCAATCCATTTATCTTGGGCGGCGGGAGCAATATGCTGTTTAAAAGGGATATCGATGGCCTGGTCGTACACGTTGCTCTTAAAGGAATAAAAATCGTCGACGAAGACGACAATCATGTTTGGGTTGAAGTTGCTGCTGGTGAAAACTGGCACCAATTTGTGATGTACTGCGTGGAGCACGGCTATGGTGGTGTAGAAAATCTTGCGCTTATTCCCGGAAATACCGGTACTGCGCCGGTGCAAAACATAGGTGCTTACGGCGTTGAGCTGAAAGATGTCTTTCACGCGTGTACAGCTATAGACCGAAATAGCCTGAAAGAGCGTAACTTTTCATTGGCTGATTGTAATTTCGGGTATCGCGAATCGGTGTTTAAAAATGAGCTGAAAGACCGATTTGTAATTACTTCGGTAACTTTTAAACTCACCAAAGCAAACCATCAACTCCATACCGAGTATGGAGCGATTCAGCAGACGTTGGAGGATGAGGAAATAACCCATCCCGGCATTAAGGATATTGCAAATGCGGTGATTGCCATTCGATCGTCAAAACTGCCCGACCCTAAAGAACTTGGCAACAGTGGTAGTTTTTTTAAAAATCCCATTATTTCTCGGGAGCAATTTGAAAGGCTGCAGGAAACGTTTCCACAAATGCCGCATTATGTGATTTCAGATACAGATATAAAAATTCCCGCAGGCTGGCTTATAGAACAGGCCGGTTTTAAAGGAAAACGTTATGGTGACGCGGGTGTACATAAAAATCAGGCATTGGTACTGGTTAACTATGGGAATGCCACAGGTGCAGAAATCTGGGATTTAGCGCTACGAGTTAAAAAAGAGGTGCAGGAGCAGTTTGGCATCATTATAGAGCCCGAAGTAAACATCATCGAATAAGCTTTTACATTTAATTTAACGCGCAGCTATACAGCGTATTCTTTGCGCTTCAGCGCATCAGTTTGTATCTTTGTACCAAATTTCACGATATGAAACTTTTATTAATCACACTTGTACTATTAGGTCTTGCTTTTGCCGGGATTGCTATTAAAATCTGGGTTAAAAAAGACGGAAAATTTGCAGGTACCTGTGCCAGTCAAAATCCGTATTTAAACAAATCAGGCGAAGCTTGCGGTATGTGTGGCAAAATGCCTGATGAAATCGGCGATTGCTCTAACCCTAAGGACTAACACTAATCCTTTTGAATACCCTGCTTTTGATGCTGCCGTACCTCTTTGCAGGTTTTACGCTCATCAATATCATTTACTTTGGGTATTTTTTTCGATTTTGGTTTTTTTATAAAGAATCTACATTACAAACTTTTCAAAAGTCTGAAACCGGCGTTACGATAATCAGTTGCGCGCAAAACGAAGCTGAAAATCTTCCGCAATTAATCGATGCACTTACGCGGCAAAACTATCCGGTATTTGAAATCATTTTGATCAACGACCACAGCACTGACGGAAGTCTGAAGCTCCTTGAACATTCCGCTTCGCGATATAAGAATCTTTCAGTAATTGACTTAAAAACAGAAAGGGGTAAAAAAGCCGGTATTACTCAGGCTGTCTCTCAGGCACAATACAACAACCTCCTTTTAATCGATGCCGATTGTGTCCCCGCCTCTGCCAACTGGCTTCAGTTCATGGCTCAAAAATTCACTGAGAAGAAACAGATTGTTTTGGGCTACGGGGGTTACCGATCTCAAAAAAAATCAATACTCAATAAGCTCATTCGTTTTGAAACGGTTTTTACGGCTTTGCAGTATTTCGCTTATGCGGAAGCGAAAAACGCCTATATGGGTGTGGGACGTAATCTGGGCTACACCAAAAAACTGTTTACAGAGACTGAAGGCTTTAAACAACATCAAAAGCACAGGGCTGGTGATGACGATTTATTTGTAAATCAAAATGCAACCCCTAACAATACAGCCATCTGCATAAATCCCGAAGCATTTACCGTTTCAGAACCTGAAAAAAGCTGGAAATCCTGGTTTATTCAAAAAAGAAGACACGTAGGGGTCTCACACCTTTACAAAAAGAAACACCAGTTGCAACTGGGTCTGTTTTACATTTCGCAATTGGCTTTTTACACCTTAGTCCCGGTACTTTGGACTTTAGGATTTTTAAATCCCTGGTTGCTTTTATTAATTCTATCCCGTGAAGTTTTTGCTTTTCTTGTACTTCGAAAAGCCTCTCTACGACTCAGAGAACGGAATCTGACTTTATATATACTTATTCTTGAACCTTTTATGATAAGCGTGCAAATGCTTATTTTTATAAGTAATATTGTTATAAAACCCCAACGTTGGAATTGAATAAACCGCTTTTAGACCAAAAAATCACTGAAGCTCAGTGTGGCAGTCAGGCAGCGTATAATTACCTGCTCAACTCACATTGGAACTTGGTTTACAATTTTCAGCTGGCGCGCACCCAGGATGAATTTAAAGCGGAAGAAATAACCATTCAGACTTTTTCTAAAGCCTTTAATCAGCTGCACACCTACAACAGCAGCTATCAGTTTGGAACCTGGCTGATTACGATTTCCAAGAATCTTCAGATTGATTTATTCCGAAAAGAACAAAGCAGACAGCGTCATCTGGAAAAAGACAACCAGCTTAATAAAGTAATTGACGAAAATCCTACCGCCGAAGATGCCCTAATTACCGAGCAAAATCTTTCTGAATTACAAAGTCTGATAAAAAAACTGAAACCGCATTATCAGGAAATGATCAATTTGCGCTACTTTCAGGAAATGAGTTATAAAGAAATGGCACAAAAGCTCGATGAACCTTTGGGCAATGTAAAGGTCAAATTACTAAGAGCCAGACGCCTGCTTTCAGACTCGATTAAGAAAAATCAATAAGCTCATGAAAAACCTGCTCAGGCAGTTAGGACCCGGTCTTTTATTTGCCGGGGCAGCAATTGGCGTCTCTCATTTGGTACAATCTACCCGTGCAGGGGCAGATTACGGGCTTGGACTACTTTGGGCCCTGCTCCTTATTCATTTGATTAAATACCCCTTTTTTCAGTTCGGTCCCCGCTATGCAGCCGCTACCGGAACCAGCCTGCTTGAAGGATACCTCAAGTTGGGTAAGCCCTTGCTTATCCTGTATTTTATTATAAACCTGCTCACGATGTTTACCATACAAACTGCGGTAACCATAGTAACAGCAGGTATTGCAACCTATATTTTTGGGATGGACTGGAGTATAACCACCTGGTCATTAATTGTAACCGCTTGTTGTGCAGCAATCTTATTAGTAGGCAACTATTCGTTGTTAGATCGGCTGATGAAAGTCATTGTGATAGTGCTAACTTTGAGCACGCTTGCGGCAGTAGTCATTGCAGGTTTTGAACCGCACCAAGCTGTTTCCTTTGATCAGGTTATACCTTCAGACGCGCTGGGAATTGCATTTTTAATTGCCTTTATGGGCTGGATGCCGGCCCCACTTGATATATCAATCTGGCATTCACTCTGGTCACTAGAAAAAGCTAAAGAAGGTAAGATCAGTCGTAAATCTGCAGTTTTTGATTTCAATGTCGGTTTTCTGGGAACTGTTGTTGTGGGAACCTGCTTTATTAGCCTTGGCGCACTTATTATGCACAATACAGGCGAATCGTTTAGCCCCAGTGGCGGTGCATTTGCCAAACAGCTTATCGATATGTACACCAGCAGTCTGGGTAACTGGGCGTTTTACATCATAGGTATCGCTGCACTTACCACAATGTTCAGCACGACGTTAACAACACTTGATGCTTCGCCCCGGGCGATGAACAAAACTTTTGAATTGCTTACGGGCAAAACACAATCTAAAGGCTATGCAACCTGGATGCTTGTTTTGATCTCCGGTACCGTTTGCATCCTGTTTTTTTTAACCAGCGAAATGGGCAAGCTGGTAGAAGTTGCTACCATTCTTTCATTTTTAACCGCTCCATTCTTTGCGATTGCAAACTATTTAGCCATAAATTCTGAAGATGTAGCCGAAGAAGACCGCCCCAGTACTGCACTAAAGATTGCCAGCTGGGTGGGCATCATTTTATTGATTGCCTTTGGGATTTGGTATTTGAGCACTCTTTAGTTTAATCTTTTCACGGTCTTCCCGTCGGGTCCGTATGGGTGCATTTTCAATCACTGTAGACAATACAATATGCGTTTTTGTCTCGCCATACGTGATTAGCTTGTCTATAAATTCCTCCAGGTGAAACTGATCAAATAAAACCACTTCCATAAATATATTTTCGTTACCGGTAATGCGATAGCAATTGAGTACTTCAGAAAAATCGTGTACTTTTTCCAGAAAAGGTTTTAGCCTTCCCATAAAAGCACGTAAAGTAATAATAGCCTTAAGCTGATGTCCGGAACCAATGTGTGACACCTCGGCTTTATAGCCTATCAAAATCCCGGCATCTTCCATCTTGCGTATACGTTCTGCAACCGCAGGTGAGGTTACTCCAACTTCACGGCTTATCGCACTTACAGACATACGCGCATTGCGCTGTAAGATTTGAAGTATTTTCCAGTTTGTAGGATCTATTTGCATTTTAAATAAAAAACAAGTTTTACTTTAAATTTTAAAGTAAATGTACGCTTAAAAATTAAATACCATATATAAATCGCTGTGAATTCAGGTAAATTTGAGTGACTTTTAATTCTATGAGATATACTCCGCTAAATAGTAAATTATACAACCAGGCACAGGAAATTCTGAAGCTATCGCGCTCAATTTCAAGCTATCTGGTTTACGATCTGGCTCCATTGCAAAGCAACGGAAGCGAGAATCCGTATGTGTACTTTTCCGGAGATATTGTTAGGGACTCAGACTCTTTGGCCCCTGAAATTCTTAAAGCCGAAAGTCAGGCATTTCAGGACGACCGCCTACGCTACGCAGCCTCATTAGAACGGCTTACAGCTCGCCTGTACAGGACCTGCGAACGTTTGGAGCGTGCCGAGAGCAACGGCAAAGATTTCCTGAATATTCTTAGAGTTGAGCTTCGTAAATTCCGCAGACTGCAGCGTAAATGGATGATGACGCTCTAAACAATCCTATTCCATTACTTTTCTGCCTCCATTTAGGTCTATTCCTTTTTAAAACCCTATTTTAGGGATACAGCATAAAATCTAAAAATCATGTCTTCAGAAGATGCCACTCCTCATGAGGATTATCGCTCGAGCCCGCTTTATCAAAAAGCGAATGAAATTTTAAAGCTCTCCAACCGTATTGCCGAAATCGCCTCTTCGTACGAACTACAAAGTGACAATCCCGACGAACAGGAAATTTTAAGAAGTCACGCGATTTATATTCGGGAAGATGCCTCGATCATACCTGCAAAGATTGCCGGTGCCTGGAATTGTGACCTCTATGACATCAAGATGGAAAAGGCTACGATCATACGCCGATGTGCCCGCGAACTTGCCACACATATGACCGGACTGGAGATGTACGGATTTAAAGAAACTGAATACCTCAATTTACTGCGCGACGAGATTGAAGTGTTTCGCGTTTTATTTGCCGAATGGGTAGCAACCTTTGACCCGTGGAATTATATCATTGACCGCTGGGGACTTTTCAATCCGCCGGGCATTAATTATAACGATCCTGATCCTGACGATGACCTTCCTTTTGATCCCGACGATTATGATTTTGAGGATTAGATAGATTCCAGACCTGAGATATTAGATTTGAGACTTTAGACGGGAGTTCCGAAATATCGAATATACTATTTCGTATTTGGGCGTGCCCCTTCGGGTCAGGCTATCCGCTGCAATCTGCTTTTGCCTGACGGCAAAAACAGGATTTCCGCTGCTATCCTTCACGCGGGTTATAAACGAAAAATAAGTTTTAAAAAGAGACCTCACAGGTTTCTAAAACCTGTGAGGTCTTGGACCCTAAGCTTAAAAGATCCCAAACTCGCTATCGCGATTTGGGATAAGGCCTTCGATAAAAACTCAGGACGGGCTTTTCGCACACTATTTCCTTCGGCAAAGCCTTTTTCTAAAAACACTTTAGGCTCCCAAATTAAATTTAGGTTAAAAAGAGCAACCCTTCGGCTTAGCTCAGGGTAAGCGATATACTCAAGATTTTATGCGCTAGCGCTTTAAAATCTTGGTATCCTGCTTACATATTCCTTCTATACTGTCCGCCTACTTCAAAGAGGGCGTTAGTGATTTGACCCAACGAACACACTTTTGTGGCTTCCATCAGATGTTCAAAGATATTTTCATTCTGAATAGCGGCATTTTGTATACCTTCAAGAGCCTGCTGGGCTTTTTCTTCATAAGCTTTATGCAATTGATTAAGCGTTTTAATTTGCGCTTGTTTCTCAGCTTCTGTAGCTCTGATGACTTCCATTGGCTTAACTGTTGGCGAACCGGTACTGCTTAAAAAGGTATTTACCCCAATAATCGGGAAATCTCCGTTATGCTTCAACGTCTCGTAATACAGACTTTCTTCCTGTATTTTACTGCGCTGGTACATGGTTTCCATCGCGCCAAGAACTCCACCTCTTTCGGTAATACGGTCAAACTCCAGCAAGACCGCTTCTTCAACCAGGTCGGTTAATTCTTCGATAATAAAAGCTCCCTGGATGGGGTTTTCATTTTTAGCCAGACCTAACTCCTTATTGATGATGAGTTGTATCGCCATTGCACGGCGTACGCTTTCTTCGGTAGGCGTGGTGATTGCCTCATCATAGGCGTTGGTATGCAGCGAATTACAATTGTCGTAAATCGCATACAGCGCCTGTAAGGTGGTGCGTATGTCGTTAAAATCTATTTCCTGCGCGTGCAGCGAGCGCCCTGAAGTCTGTATGTGATACTTCAGCATTTGTGCCCGTGGGTTTGCACCGTATTTATGCTTTAAAGCTTTCGCCCAAATCTTACGCGCCACACGCCCAATCACCGCATATTCCGGATCAATACCGTTGCTAAAGAAAAACGAAAGGTTGGGACCAAATTTATTAATATCCATCCCACGGCTCAGGTAATATTCCACGTAGGTGAAACCGTTTGCCAACGTAAACGCCAGTTGCGTAATGGGGTTCGCACCCGCTTCAGCAATGTGATAGCCCGAAATGGAAACCGAGTAAAAATTACGGATTTGACTTTCTATAAAATATTCCTGTACATCGCCCATAAGTCGAAGCGCGAATTCAGTAGAAAAAATACAGGTGTTTTGTGCCTGATCTTCCTTTAAAATATCGGCCTGCACTGTACCTCGCACCTGACTTATAGTTTCGGCTTTGATTTTCTCGTAGACCTCTTTTGGCAATACCTGATCTCCGGTAATACCCAGAAGCATCAAACCAAGACCGTTGTTTCCTTCGGGCAGAGTCCCTTCCGCCTGTTTTGCTTCGTTAGAAAAGTTCTGATATCGAGGTCGCTCCAATCCTTTATCGTCGTAGTTTTCTCTCAGCTTTGCTTCAACCTCATCCTCCAGACCATTTTCTTTGATATACTTCTCACAAGCCTGATCGATTGCAGCATTCATAAAAAAGCCCAACAACATGGGTGCAGGCCCATTTATGGTCATACTTACCGAAGTCATCGGGTTTGCCAAATCAAAGCCTGAGTAGAGTTTTTTAGCATCATCCAGACAGCAAATTGACACCCCGGCATTACCAATTTTTCCGTAAATATCAGGGCGGTGATCGGGGTCGTTACCGTAAAGGGTCACACTGTCAAAAGCGGTAGAAAGTCGCTTAGCGGGCAAGCCCGTACTCACATAATGAAAACGGCGGTTGGTACGCTCTGGCCCACCCTCACCTGCAAACATACGGGTAGGATCTTCACCGGTACGCTTAAACGGGTACAAACCTGCGGTGTACGGAAATTCACCCGGGACATTTTCCTGCAACACCCATTTTAAAATATCGCCCCAGGCCTCGTATTTGGGCAAAGCCACTTTGGGAATTTGCTGGTGTGACAGCGACTCGGTATGCGTATCAATCTTAATCTCTTTATCACGTACCTTAAATGTATAAACCGGATTCTTATAGCGGTTTACTTTCGCTTCCCAACCCGTGATTACTTCCCAATTGTAAGGATCGAGATCCATTTTGAGTTTATCAAATTCGGCCAGTAAAAGTTTAGCCAGATCCCCTTCCTGCAAATCCTGCTCCAATATCAAACCTGCTTTATCGAGCTCTGGTGCTTTACCGGTTACGGTTTCGATGGTTTTATAAATACCGTAAAGCTTTTGCGCCACCTCGCGCTGTGATAGCGCCGTATCATCGTAACTGCGGTTGTTTTCGGCGATTTCAGAAAGGTAGCGCGTACGTGCAGGCGGAATTACAAATATCTTTTCTGACATCTCATCGCTGATTTCAAAGCTGCTTTCGAGATTGGTTTGTGTCTTTGTAGCCAACTCATCCATAATTGCCTTGTAAAGACGATTCATTCCGGGGTCATTAAACTGGCTGGCGATAGTGCCGTAGATCGGCAAATCATCCTGCGGAGTTTCCCACAGCTGATGATTGCGCATATATTGTTTTTTTACATCACGTAAGGCGTCCTGCGCCCCGCGCTTGTCAAATTTGTTGATTGCTACCAGATCGGCAAAATCAAGCATGTCGATTTTTTCAAGCTGGGTGGCGGCACCAAATTCGGGCGTCATCACGTAAAGCGAGACATCACTATGATCAAGAATTTCGGTATCGCTCTGCCCAATACCGCTGGTTTCTAAAATAATCAAGTCGTACTCGGCAGCTTTCAATACTTCAACCGCTTCCTGCACGTGTTTAGAAAGGGCCAAATTGCTTTGACGGGTTGCCAAGGAACGCATATATACCCGTGGCGAGTTAATCGCATTCATACGGATTCGATCTCCCAGAAGTGCTCCGCCGGTCTTCCGTTTTGAAGGATCGACTGATACAATTCCCAGGGTTTTATCCGGGAAATCATTGAGAAAACGTCTCACGAGTTCGTCTACCAAAGACGATTTACCTGCACCTCCCGTACCGGTAATACCCAGAACAGGAGTTGTCTGAGTTTGATTTTTTACTTCAAAATAACTTTTAAATGCATCGTGATCGTTTTCAGCCAGCGAGATCAGCCGAGCGATGGTATTTACATCTTTAGCCTGTAGTTTTTGCAGAATCTGATTGGCCTCAACAAGCGCAGAAGCTTCCGTTTTATAATCTGCTTTTTGAACTAAATCATTGATCATGCCTTGCAAACCCATCTCGCGACCATCATCGGGTGCATAAATGCGGGTTATGCCATAATTCATTAATTCTTCGATCTCTTCCGGAAGAATCACGCCGCCGCCGCCGCCAAAAATCTTGATATGCCCGGCTCCTTTTTCCTGAAGCAGGTCGTACATATATTTAAAATATTCGGTATGACCGCCCTGATAGGAAGTCATTGCAATAGCCTGCACATCTTCCTGAATCGCGGTATTTACAACCTCTTCTACACTGCGATCATGGCCCAGGTGAATAACTTCTACCCCAGTGGACTGAATGATGCGGCGCATAATGTTGATGGCTGCATCGTGACCATCAAAAAGGGATGCTGCGGTTACTATACGTACTTTATGAGTAGGCGAATAGGGCTTAATTTGATTCATTCGTAATATTTTGCTTTTCAGAGACTACTAAATTAAATAATTGCTATCAAAATAGCGTTTATTTTATATTATTAATATTATAAATTGAGTGGTAATTTTCTAGCTTAGCTTTAATCAATGCATAGCGTATCACGCAAATAACCAACAGACTAAGTTTTTTTAATTATGCAGAAAATTACGCTTTTAATTAATTGTCCTGATCGTAAAGGGATTGTAACTACAATTACCCAGTTCATTTTAGAAAAACAGGGAAACATCGTGTACCTCGATCAACACGTAGATCGGGAGGAACGAGTTTTCTTTATGCGCGTTGAAGCCGAATTTGAAAATGAAAATTTTAGCCTGGCGCAATTTGAAAAACAATTTGTTGATCAGTTTGAAGCTGATTACCAACTGAAATATCAGCTTTATGATGCCTTGCACAAACCACGACTAGCCTTGTTTGTATCCAAGTACGATCATTGCCTCTACGATCTTTTAGGCCGAAATGCTTCGGGTGAACTGGAAGTGGAAATACCACTCATCATCAGTAACCATCCCGATCTGGAAATTGTAGCCAAACGTTTTGACATCCCGTTTAAATACATTCCGGTTACTAAAGCTACCAAAGCAAAGGCTGAAGCTGAGCAAATACAAATTATAAGAGAAAATAAGATAGACCTGATTGTATTGGCGCGTTATATGCAGATCGTCTCAGACGATTTTGTATCACAGTTTAAGCACCAGATTATTAATATTCACCATTCGTTTCTACCGGCATTTATAGGTGCCAAACCCTATCACGCTGCTTTTGAACGCGGGGTGAAAATTATAGGAGCTACAAGCCATTATGTGACTGCAGATCTGGACGAAGGCCCTATCATTGAACAGGAAATCGTTCGGGTTTCCCATGTACATTCGGTACAGGATTTTATCTTAAAAGGACGCGACCTGGAAAAGGTTGTGCTTGCCCGCGCTATAAAAGCCCATATAGAACATAAGGTCTTGGTCTACGGTAACAAAACCGTGATTTTTGCCTAAGGTTTTCTAATCTTAATAGAATAGCTTAACTTAACTCAGCTATAGTTGCGTTCGCAGCTGTTTCCGTTTCGCGAATGCGAAAACTTAAAATTAATTACTTAGAAAACTTTCATGAAAAAAATAGTTGCTCTTGTTTTTATATTCACGCTCAGCGCGTGCGCCGAATTGCAATCAGTAGTTGATAGTTTACCCAATCAGGTAGGTGTTGATAACGCTACAATTGCCAGCGGTTTGCGACAGGCATTAGATTTTGGTATTGAAAAGCAAGTAACAAAGCTGACACAGAAAGATGGTTTTTATGGCAATCCTCTGGTAAAAATTTTATTACCCGAAGAACTTCAAAAAGTGGATCGTACCCTGCGAAGTGTAGGATTAAGCAGCCTGGCAGATGAAGGCCTGAGAGTGCTTAATCGAGCTGCTGAAGATGCCGTGAGTGAAGCTACACCTATTTTTGTAGATGCTGTAAAAGGAATCACTTTTACAGACGCAAAAAACATTTTGCTGGGTAACGATACGGCAGCAACCAGCTACTTACAAAACCGAACGCAAACTGCGCTGTACGCAAAATTTAATCCGGTAATTCAAAATTCATTTAGCAAAGTAGGTGCCGACAAAATTTGGACAGACCTAATTACCCGCTACAATGCCCTGCCCCTTACCAATGATGTAAACCCTGATCTAACTGATTATGTTACCAACGAAGCCTTGAAAGGCGTTTATACGATGATCGCAGTTGAGGAAAAAGACATTCGCACAAACCTTGCTGCGCGTACTACTGCATTGCTAAAGCGGGTTTTTGCACTTCAAGATTAAAATTATGAGTAAAGCTTTAAAAATTGTTGTCGCAGGCCCTATCCCCAGGGATACCATTTCGACTTATGAGAATGATATCATTATGCGCTACGGATGTGTTACGCATCCTGTAATTGCATTATCAAAACTTCTGGCCGATGAAGGCAGCGTGGTACCCGTTACCAACATTCATCAAAAAGATGAGGCTGGGATTGCCAAAGAATTTGAAGCATTTACAAATATCAGCCTGGATGGCATAAACAGTAAAGAAGACCGCGGCACTGTGATTTTACTGGATTTTAAAGACCAGAATAACCGCGAAGAAAAGCAACTGGCGTGTATGAATCCCATACGTCCAAAACATATTAAAAAGCATCTGGACGCTGATGCCTTTGTTTTTGTCCCAATCACCGATTTTGAAATCAGTCTGAGTACTTTGAAACACATCAAGAAGCACAGTAAAGGAATTGTAATTTTTGATGCACACGGAGCTACTACAGCAATGGATGTAACAGGACATCGGCATAGAAAATTTTGGGTTGATCGAGATGAGTGGCTACCTTACATAGATGTACTCAAAATGAACCTTGAAGAATCGCAGTGCATGTCTTTTGCCCGCGAATATGAGCACGAAATCCCCTCAATCTACGATGAGAATGCTACGGAACATCTGGATGATCTAGCCGAACACGTTTTAAAAAAAGGTGTGTCCTATTTCTACGTCACAATGGATTCCCGGGGTTGTATCCTCTATCATATGCAGGATGGCATCATCAAAAAAGACTGGATACCTTCTGTAAAAGTGGACAAGGTTGTTGACACCACAGGCTGCGGAGACAGTTTTGCAGGGGGTCTTGCCTACGGATTTGCAAAATATAACGACCCCATTAAAGCAGGACAATACGCAAATATTTTAGGAGCAAGACGTACTCAGGGTAAAGACTGGGATGTATTTAAAACTGCAGCCGAGACTGAAGCTATTCGGGAGGAGAATTATTCGAACTAGCATTACTCATCTGGAATCCTAAATTGTACTGTAAAAGGAAAGCACTTTTTTCCCTTCAGAAAAAAATCAAGCTACTAACTGACTGTCTCTAAACTTTAACAAAAATCGATTTCGTATAAACAAGCGCTTTAATTTTTGCGTAATTTTTATTTTTTAACCTCCAAATTGTTAAAATCCCAATTTGTCGAGCCTCTATTCACAATCTCACAAAAATAGAGTTAACACCCTCTAAAATAAACATTTAGACATATACTCTATTAACCTCTCACTCCCTTATTTATCCCATTTTTAGTTTAAATTAGCATTTAATGACGGTTTGCCCCCTAATAAACTGCGTGACATTTTATTCAAGGGTGGTTAAACGCTATCTAACTTAAACCCTTTAATATGAAGAAAAAATTACCTTTTTATCTAAGCTTCATTTTGATGCTTACCTGTTCTCTTGCGTTTGCTCAAACGAAAAGTGTCACAGGGACAGTCACAGACGATCAGGGAATGCCACTTCCTGGTGTTAACATTGCAGTGCAAGGCACAAATAGTGGAACGCAAACAGATTTTGACGGAAAATATGCAATTGACGCCAACGAGGGCGCCGTTCTTGTTTTCTCTTATCTGGGTTTTAAGAACCAAACAGCAACCGTTGGAAGCGCATCGACCTACGACATCACACTTGAGGCGAGCGCTGACGAACTGGATGAGATTGTTGTGGTAGGATATGGAACTCAAAGTAAACGAACACTAACCGATAACATCGTTAAGTTAAGCGCGGAAGATATTGATGAAGTACCAGTCTCAAACTTTCAAAGTGCATTAGTAGGTAAAGCCGCCGGTGTACAAATCACGCAAACTAATGGCAAGGTCGAAGGTGGTCTTAACATTAGAGTTCGTGGAGCTACAAGTATTACTGCGGGGACACAACCCCTATACGTGTTAGATGGTATACCATTATATAATGCGAATGAATCGACCAATGGGGCCCCTACTAACCCGTTACTTTCTATTAGCCCTAATGAAATTGAGTCTATTGAAGTACTTAAAGATGCTTCTTCTGCTGCTATTTATGGCGCCCGTGGAGCAAATGGTGTTGTCATTATTACTACTAAAACCGGTAAAGAAGGTAAGGCGGAGTTCTCAGTCAATGTAAGTCATGGTTTTAGCGAACCTACCAATACGAGAGATTGGCTCTCAGGCACACAATACATCCAACTATATCGAGAAGCCGCAATTAATGCTATTGATTATGGAGAGTTTGCTGACGAGGCCGAGGCCAATGACTATATCGAAGGAATCTTTGATTTTCTGGCAGCTGATACCGATTGGAGAACAAATCCTTTAAATACAGACTGGCAAGCACTGGCTTTTCAAAATGGCTCAATCTCTGATGCTGATTTTTCAATGAGTGGTGGTACTGCAAAGACTTCGATCTTTTTTGCGGGTTCTATGAATGAAACAGAAGGTATTGTAAGAGGCAATGCACTACGACGCTTTAATGGGCGAACCAATATCAGTCATAAGTTTAGTGACCGTTTCAATGTAGGAATGAACCTGAGTTTTTCAAGAACAGACATTGACCGTATTGCAAATGACAACCAATTTACAACCCCGCTTCAAGCAATTGCTCAACCCAGACTTTCACCTGCTTATCTGGAGGATGGCTCAATAAATGGAAATACGCTCTATGCGAATTTTCTTCTGGAAGACAAGTTTGCCTATTATAAAACAATCCTAAGACGCGTAAACGGGAGAACATTTGCCGATTATGAGATTCTAGATGGTTTAAAAGTAAATGGAAACTTCGCTTATGATTTATTTTATCAAACGGAAGATAATTTTAGAGGGAGTCAAACCCCTTTTCAGTCTACCAATGGTGAAGCTTTTGCTAGTAGTGTTAATGCTGAAAACTATATCGTATCTGGATTTTTGAGTTATGACAAAACATTTGGTGATGTTCATACCATTAGTGCTGTTGCGGGTACAGAACTCAATGAAACTACTAGACGCTTTGAAAGTGTTACTGCAAACCAGTTCCCATCTGATGATTTCCAAACCGTAAGCGGAGGCGCAGATATTGTAGCAGGTGAAGGTAGTGAAACAGCAAATAGCTTCTTCTCACTTTTTGCCCGTGCCACTTACGATTTTGCAGGTAAATATTTGTTTAAGGCAAGTATACGTCGAGACGGATCTTCCCGTTTTGGAGCCAATGAGCGTTACGGTATATTCCCGGCATTTTCTGCAGGTTGGATCATTTCTGAAGAGAGCTTTTTACAAAATTCCAAAACTTTATCGTATTTAAAATTACGCGGAAGTTGGGGTAAGACCGGTAATGCTGACATAGGTAACTTCCCTTCAAGATACCTGTTTGGGGCAATATCCTATAATCAGAGACCCGGTATATCCTTAACGCAGCCAGGTAATCCAGATCTTACTTGGGAAACCACCACGCAAACTGATATAGGTCTTGAGTTTGGCTTCTTAAACGGAAGAATTTCCGGAGAAATCGATTATTACTACAAAAATACAGATGGTTTATTATTTGACGTACCACTTATCCCGAGCTCTGGCGCCAGTACCATAAGCAGCAATATAGGTGAGCTTGAAAATAAAGGCTGGGAATTTGTATTAAATACAGATAACATTCAGTCTGAAAATTTTCAATGGAGTACCAGCATTAATGTTTCGAATAACAAAAATGAAATCTTATCGCTCCCTAACGACAACAATGATATCATCACGGGTAGAAATATTCAGCGTGTAGGCGAGCCTGTAAATTCGTTATATGTTTTAGAATATGCGGGAGTTGATCCTGCAAACGGAGACGGACTATATTTCACCAACACTGTTAATGAAGATGGGTCTTTAAGTAAAGAAACCACAACAAACCCAAATCAGGCCAACCGTATCGTAGCTGGTAATCCTTTTCCAGAATGGTATGGTGGTTTGACAAACACCATCAATTTTGCAAATATTGATTTTTCGTTCACGTTTCAGGGAGAGTTCGGAGCCTCTATCTTTAATGATGGCGGACGTTTCCAATCGGCTAGTGCAGACTATTTTGACAACCAAACTTTAGATCAGTTCACAAATAGATGGCAACAACCAGGTGATATTACCGATGTTCCCCAGGCACGTCTATTTGGCGCTAACGGTACTGCAAGATCTACACGCTATTTAGATCGCACTGATTTTGTGCGACTGCGTAATGCAACTCTAGGCTATTCAATTCCAAAAGAAGTTATCGAGCGTTATGGTCTTTCAAAAGTTCGCGTATATGTTACTGGGGTCAACCTGCTAACCTTTACTGACTTTGATATTGATTATGATCCTGAAACAACGAGTGACGCCGGAGGTGTTGGCGTATCTTTTTATTCAGCACCACCCGCCAGAACTTTCTCTATGGGACTTAATGTAAAATTTTAAAATTAAGGCAATGACAAAATTATATAACTATTACATTTTACTAATCATCGCCCTAGGATTGACCAGTTGCGATGACAACTTGGAAATTAATCCAAGACAAGACATTGACGGTTCACAAGTTTTTACCTCAGAACAAAATATAGATGCATTGCTTCTGGGTATTTATCAAGATTCCGGACAGGACCTCAGCTATGGTGGCGATATCCAGATTACCAATGATCTTATAGGTACATCAGATCAGGTTAGCTGGTTTGGAACTTTTGTACAACCCAGACAATTTATTCAGAAGAATATTTTGGTAGACAACAGCTTTGTAAGAGACACCTGGGCCAATAATTATGAGTCTATAAATCAAAGTAATTTAATCATAGATAATCTGGACATTGTAACCAGCAGTGACGCCAAGCGCGACCAGGTAGAAGGTGAAGCGAAATATTTAAGAGCTTTAAACTATTTTGGTCTTATTACACTATGGGCATTGCCCTACGAGGCGGGAACTGTAAATAGCCAGCCCGGCGTACCCCTAAGACTTACAGGTTATGAAGATTACTCGCAACCCTTACCAGCAGAGCGTGCAAGTGTAGAAGATATCTATGCTCAAATTTTAGTAGATCTTCAGGATGCATATGATAAGCTTCCTGCCGATAATGGGATTTTCGCTTCTAAATATGCCGCACAGGCCTTAAGAGCACGCGTCTATTTGCAAATGCAAGACTATGCGGCTGCCCGAGATTCTGCCAACGATGTCATCGCAAATAGCGGGGCTTCCCTAACACCAACTTTTGCCGGTGCTTTTAATAATGATGCCAACAGTAGCGAAGACCTTTTTGCTTTTCAGGTTACCAATCAAACTGGGGATAACGATTTTATTACATTTTATGCTTCTGAAGGTAATGGAGGTCGCGGTGGTGATATCGCCTTAAACCCTGCATATTTTGCATTGTTTCCTGACCCCGATGATGTTCGGGCGAATTTCACCTACATTGGCGATTTTGGCGATGATTTGACGGCTAAATACACCAATCAGTTCGCAAATGTTGTGGTATCTCGTCTTGCAGAAATGTATTTGATTCGGGCGGAGGGTAATATTATTGAAAATACTGCTGTAGGAGCCACTCCTGTTGACGATATAAATGAATTGAGAGATAGGGCTAATGCAGATCCTGTAGCAGGACCGCTTACCCAGGATGACATTCTACTGGAGCGTCAGCTTGAGCTAGCTTTTGAAGGCTTTCTACTTCAAGACTTAAAGCGAACAAAAAGTGATGTTGACGGTTTACCCTATGATGACCCAAGCCTTGTATTGCCTATACCTCAAAATGAGATGGATACTAATAATTTGATAGAACAAAATCCAGGATACGGATCTTAATTCAGCTTAAATTGAACAAAAGACAAAAGCGCCATCCCAAAAGATGGTGCTTTTTAATTGATATCTGTAAGTAAACTTTCGAAATAATCAAAAGCTTTTAAGAATCTGCTACCGTACCAGCTAAAATATTCGCCATCTACACACACAACTTCAGCCTGAGTAAACTGTTCAAATTTTCTTATGTGTTTTTCCTTAAATGGGAAAGGTTCGGAGGAAAGCAAAACCAAATCCAGATTTTTTAAATCACTTGTTTCTATGATAGGATATCTTTCCGGTTTCCGGGCAAAAGCATTCTGAAAATTAAAAAGTTCAAGAATTGTCTGAATAAACGTGTAACCCCCTACACTCATAAGCGGTTCGTTCCAGATAATATAGGCGACCGATTTCTTTTGCAAGTGCGCTGTTTTAGAACGAAAGGCAGCAATTTTACTTTGTAAGCTTTGGGTAAGTATTTGCGTTTTGGCCTCAATCTGAAACAGCTCTCCAAGATCGCTCAATAATAAAAACAAATCGTCAAACGTAATTATATTAGAGACATATACTGGAGCGATCCTATTACAATCTGCTACAATCTCTGGGGTATTTTCTTCTTTATTGCATAATATAAAATCAGGCTTTAAAGCGGCGACTCGATCGAGATGAATAGTTTTTGTTCCTCCAACAACGGCCTTTTTAGACCGTAAATATTTTGGATGGACGCAAAATTTGGTTAATCCTACGAGACGGTCTTCAAGACCTAAATCAACTAAAAGTTCCGTAAGACTAGGGACCAGACAAACAATACGCTGAGGAGGAGAAGTTACAGTAAGTAAGCGGCCTAGTTGATCCTTCATGCCATCAAAGCTAGGGTTTTATCCTAACTTCTCGATATGAGCTGCCATTTGACTCTGGAGTTGCTGCGCCTGAGCAGCTGCTGCTTCAGCAAAATCATCTTTAGCAGATGCATATAAAATACCACGGGAAGAATTGATGAGCAGACCCGCATTTTTATTAGCCCCGTATTTAAATACCTCATCGACACTTCCGCCCTGAGCACCCACACCGGGAACCAACAAGAAAGCTTCCGGGATAATCTGGCGTATTTCTGCCAAATATTCAGCCTTAGTAGCGCCTACAACGTACATCAATCTGTCACTATTTTCCCAGGATTTGGATGTTTCCAGTACTTTTTTATACAATTCGGCTTCTCCAACTTTTTGAGTTTGAAAATCGAATGCTCCCGGATTTGAAGTCAGTGCCAGCATTATTGTAAACTTTTCGGCGAATGCCAAAAATGGCTCAACAGAATCTTTGCCCATATATGGAGCCACGGTTACCGAGTCAAAACCAAGATCTTCAAAAAAGGCCTTTGCATAACGACTTGAGGTATTACCGATATCGCCACGCTTGGCATCTGCAATGGAAAAGCAATCGGGATAGTGCGTATTTAGGTAATTAATGGTTTTCTCAAGTGACTTCCATCCTTTTAAACCATAAGCCTCGTAAAATGCGATATTGGGTTTATAAGCAACTGCGTACTGATGTGTAGCATCTATAATTGCCTTATTAAATGCGAAAATAGGATCTTCTTCATTTAGAAGATGCGCTGGCACTTTATCAAGATCGGTATCCAGGCCTACACAAAGTACCGATTTTTTAATTTTAATTTGTTCTATCAGTTGCTCCAGAGTCACGTCTTAAATGCTTTAATGATTAAATCGAATCTCCTCCTTCGGCCAGTTTTTCGGTATTACTTACAAGTTGGAGCTCATCGATAATACGCTGAATATCGCCATCAATAATATTTGACAAATCGTAAAGCGTAAGGTTGATGCGGTGATCGGTTACTCGACCCTGCGGGTAATTGTAGGTGCGTATTTTAGCACTTCGATCACCACTGGTAACCATAGAACCTCGTTTTGCTGACTCTTCTTCCTGTCGCTTCGCAAGCTCCATATCATAGAGACGCGAACGCAGTACTTTAAAGGCCTTTTCTTTGTTTTTATGCTGTGATTTCTGATCCTGACATTGAGCTACAAGTCCGGTAGGAATATGCGTTAAACGTACCGCGGAATAGGTGGTGTTTACAGACTGACCACCTGGTCCTGATGAACAGAAATAGTCGATACGTACTTCTTTGGGATCGATTTCCACATCAAATTCTTCCGCTTCCGGAAATACCATTACTGTAGCAGCACTAGTATGCACACGACCCTGTGTTTCAGTTTGAGGAACACGTTGAACACGGTGCACACCGGCTTCAAACCTTAGTGTTCCATAAACATCTTCACCGGTAACTTCAACCTGAATTTCTTTAAAACCGCCACTGGTACCTTCGCTGTAATCTATAGTACTGGTCTTCCAGCCTTTGCTCTCGCAATACTTCATATACATACGATAAAGGTCTCCGGCAAAAATACTGGCTTCATCACCACCAGTTCCTGCTCTGATTTCCATCACCGCATTTTTAGCATCTTCTGGATCTTTAGGAACCAGCATAAAGCGTATTTTCTCCTCGAGTCCAGGCATTGCCTCTTTAGCTTCCTCGAGTTGCATTTTGGCCATTTCGGTCATTTCGGAATCGCTGCCATCTGCAATGATTTCTTCAGCCTCTTCAATACGCTGGGTAAGCTGAATGTATTTTTCGCGCTCATCCATAATGGCGCGCAGGTCTTTATATTCTTTATTGAGTTCTATATAACGCTTCTGATCACTTATCACATCAGGCTGAATGATTAAATCACTCACTTCATCAAAGCGCTGTTTTATAAAGTTTAATCTGTCTAGCATGGGAATTTTAATTGCACGCGAATTTACGTAAAATAAAGGTTTATTCAGTTATCTAAAGCAATGTATGGAATGCTATAGAAGTAATTTTACAATTATAGAAGTCAGCTATGCTTACTCTATTACATTTTCATCCTGCTCGCCGTCTTGTGACAAGGAGAAATTCATAAGCATTAACAATCCGGCAAAATAAAAGATACGGGTCACAAGGAAGAACGAATAGTTTTCCTGATAAATCCCAAGATAAGCCGCAATGTCAGAAATAGTAAATGAAAAAACTGCGAAAGAAAAAAGCAAAGCACGTAAGCCTCCTATTCGATAATAATAATATATGGCAAGTAGAATTGAGAAAACAATACTAATGCCCAGAAAATAGTAATAATAAATTAAACTGCGATCGTGTTGACCTTCACCAAGAATGGACTCCAGACTATACAACATACCAAAACAAGCTAAAACCACGATACCTGTAATGGATATGGACGGTGTAATTATTTTAAAGCGAAGTAAACTTTTCAACTGCCTGAAGAACAAACCTAAATAGGCTATGACGCCAAATATAAAATACCCTAAGGTATTTGAGTCTTCCTCATAAAATATAGCTGCAATATCTCTCAACCAGAACGCGCCAAGCACCAGCACTATTTTTTTACGTTGTTGTGGAAAAACAACTAAAAAATAACTAATTAATATGGTGGAACCAATTAACCTAAACGTGCGTGATAAATATGCAGAGAAAAAAAATACCGCGAGTATATTGATAAGTACGATCACAGCACAAATACCTGCAAGCGCCCTAAAACGCTCTGAATTCTTAATACTTATGCCTTTCATACTCTCTTAATTTATAAGAAAAATAAAAGTTGGGGCTACAAAGAAACACAAAATTCTGAAACCTATCTATCAAACGCTTCTCTCTGTTTTACACTTAAAAATCAAAATATCTTTAAGCTATTTTATAAACTATCTTTTAATATATCTATATCCTCCTGCTCTCTCCGCGCTCCTTCACTATCAATGGCAAAGCAAATTAAGCACCCTAGACTGAAGGCGTAAAATAAACGATCAGCATACCATAAGCCTTCATAATCATTAAAATACGCTAAACAAGCACAGATATCAGCAATGATAAACCCCGTAACCATTAACGCAAAAAGCAGAGAACGATTGCTGTTAAGCGTAAAATTATAATAGAATGCACTCGAAACCAGTACAATTAATGATCCCCCTAAACAATAGAATAGTGGCAATTCTAAAGCGCCTTGCATCTGATTCTCCACAAATCCAGATAACACATAGAGTATTACAATATTTCCAAGTGAAAATAATGCCGCAAGAGAAAAAGACGACTTCTTAAAGCCAGATACTTTCATAAAAGGTACTCGTTCTATAATTAACAGGATATAAGTCAAGGTACCTAAAGCCAAATACAATTCTACTCCCCAGGATCTTTCAAAAAAAAGATGCATAAAATCCCGAAGTGTTAGAACTACCAGAGCCCCGGTTACCCAACGATTTCGGCAAGTGGTCAGTAAAAAATAAACAATTAGAAAAACCAATGTAGATACTGACCTAACTGCTCTCATCGTCTGTAGATCAAATTGATATACCGAAAAAAGGTTTATACCAAGGACCAAAATCACTAAAATGATAATCCTTGAATATGTACTGAGTCTGTGGGGCTGCAAACTTTGCTATTATTTATAATTAATAGTGATTACTAAGTTATCGCTTTTTATGAAAAAAACAGCATTAAATGAAAAATCCGCAGCTGAACAAATTGCTCAGCTGCGGATTTTATCTATGATTCAGGAGGGATTCAAACCCCCAACCCTCAGAGCCGAAGTCTGCTATTCTAAGAAAATATGACAATATAAGGATTGTACAAATGCTAAATCCTTTGCCATAAAAACTGCTAATTCAATTCTTAAAAAACTCCATCTTCTTAAGCGTATTAATCACCGACCTCAAATAAGTTTTGTTCATTACGCTAATTCCCTCTATAATACTTAAAATAGAAAGAGGAATTATCCGGCTGGACAATCCCTCTTCAAAAGATTTTTAAAGTATTCTTTAACTAGATTAGTTTTGTTGTAATACGTCAGACGCATTACCAGCACCAAGTTGAGTAACAACACTTGAATGATCAAGACCTAGCTGTGTTACAGCAGAGCCATTTGTATCCCCGTTTTGACTTGTTAGTGCATAGTTTTCATTACCTGATTGAGCGACAGTAGAAAAATTAAAACCTGCGCCCGGACCTGTTTGTCTAGTTATAGCAGTGTTATCATTTCCAATTTGTTCTTGCAACGACTGATTTGTAGAAAAGTACTGTTGCGTATTAGCAACATTTCCATTTCCAATTTGAACTTGCCTTGAGAAGTTACCATCATTTCCCTGGTAAGCTGTTACCTCATTATCATTACCTTCAGAATACTGAATAGCAAATTGTCCTTGACCTCTTTGGGTAATGGTTGAAGTATTGTCAATACCATACTGCTCTTGTTGCGCAAAGCTACTTTGAGAGGATGCAAAACCAGTTAATGCTTCACCTTGCGTAATTGTAGCCATATTTCCTGCACCCTCTACAAATTGATATCCTGTATTACCATTTCCCCATTGTGTGATAGTCGTTTCATTCTCTCTACCGAAAATGTCTGAATAGGCATAGTTCGAATTACCCTCTTGAATTATACTCGAGTTATTAGAAGAACCACCAGCGTCATTTACCTGATATATGACACCAGTATTAGAAGAACCTACCTGATCAACCATAGCAACATTTTCTTGCCCATTTTGAAAAACATCGGAGATATTAAAACTCCCATTCTGATCAACAGTAGTTGAGTTTTCAATTCCTACCTGAAGTAGATAACTTTGATTTGTAAGGCCTTCCTGGGTTATCTCAGCCTCGTTACCGTCAACCTGTTGGTCAGCAGTTGAAAAGTTTGTTTGACCCGTTTGAGTTACCGTAATCTCATGGTTATCTCCTGTTTGACTTACAATGCTCTCATTGCTTTGCGCCGATGCAGCTGTCGCAAAAAGGACGCTGCCTAGTAAAATAATAGTTTTTTTCATCGAATGATTAATTTAAGTTGGTGTTGATTGAAAATTGAGTATGATTATCTTCTATAAATAAAAACAGTGACTAAAATATCACTGCACTTAATCTAGCTCATTTATTTTGATTTGTGTAAAATTTTCGTTGAAGTCCCAAGTTAATGGATTAACAGCACGCTGCGTAATTATTTTAAAATCAATACCTTATGTATTGATTTTTTATTTAAATTAACGCGTATTAACCAACTTAAAATAAGTATATATGAAAAATCAATTTTTACTTTTTGCCGCAGGAGCATCGTTAATTCTCTCCTGCCAAACCGAAGAAGTAACTCCAGAGATTGAAGAAATTCAAACTGAAGAATTGGAAATTACAGCTGAAACTATCTCAACAATTCAATCCTTGAGTCTAAATAGTGATGATGTTGAAACAATTACTACTCGATTTCCTGACGGAACTATTGAAACCAGTTATCTCATAGAAGGCGATATCTCAATTAGCAAATCTCAGCTAGAAAGTATGAAGGTTGGCAAAACAAACACCAAGCAATATCGTACTTACAATCTTGTAGAATCGCCACGTACAATAGAAGTAGTAGGTTTTACGGGTACAGGTTTTAATCAAAACCTAACAGCAAAACAGCAAGATGCCCTTACCGAAGCGGTTGCAAACTATAACGACTTAAATATCGGTCTTACGTTTAACCTTACATTTTCTAACGATCCTTCTAGTGCGGATATCCTAATTTTTCAAAATCCTAATGGTGCAGCGGGTGGTGTTGCAGGTTTTCCTAGTGCCGGAAATCCATATGGATTTGTTCAAATTTATTCAGGTATGGAAGCTTTTACGTTAGAAGTTAATACGCACGTTCTTACTCATGAACTGGGCCATACAATAGGTTTGCGTCACACAGACTGGTTTACACGTCAAAGTTGTGGTCGCCCTAGCTTTGGAGAATTGGCAAACCCTAACGGAGCCGTTCATATACCTGGAACTCCTTATAGTTTCGATCCTACATCCATTATGCTTTCTTGCTTCTCAACTCGAGTTACAGGAGAATTTGGTCCAAATGATATTGTTGCACTAAACTACCTTTACTAAAGTGAATAAGGCAATTTTGAATGACATACCTCAATTAGGTATGTCATTTAAAACTAAAACTTATATTCAATTGAAAATAAAAAAACGCTGTCATTAAAATGACAGCGTTTTTTTTGTGACCCCGGAGGGATTCAAACCCCCAACCCTCAGAGCCGAAATCTGATGCGCTATTCAGTTGCGCCACGGAGCCTTTTCCAGTTTAAATCAGGACTGAAAACCTGTTGTTTTTATCTTTAATTTTAAGACAGCTTTCTCTTTACTATGGTTGATATGGTTTTGCCATCTGCACGACCGGCAAGCTCTTTAGAAGCCATACCCATCACTTTCCCCATATCCTGCATTCCCGAAGCATTGGTTTTCTCAATGATTGAGGCTACCACTTTTTCAATCTCATCCTCACTCATTTGTTCGGGTAAAAACTGCTCAATTACTTCAGCCTGGGCTAACTCTTCCTGAGCCATCTCTTCACGCCCCTGATCCTGATAGATCGCTGCACTGTCTTTGCGCTGCTTTACCAACTTTTGAAGCATTTTAACCTCTTCCTCTTCTGTAAGTTCGCCAGAAGCACCACTCTCTGTCTGAGCAGTTAATATGGCAGACTTGATTGCGCGAAGCGAAGCTAAAGCATTTTGATCTTTAGCCTTCATCGCTGCTTTCATAGCCGTCATAACCTCGTTTTGCAAACTCATATCGGGTTTAATTTTCGGATTGCGAATATACTTATTTTTGATGGTTTCCCCATTTTTTGCATAAAAAATAAGCATAAAAAAGCCGATAGCTCACGCTACCGGCCCTTTCACATCGGTTTTTACTAACTAATCGACATTATCGTGTAAGAACGAGTTGTTTTTACGCAACTGGATCTCATCATTTTCATCAGTACTTAGCGAAGTCCTTGACATAGCGCTTTTTGCAGAAGGATTTTCATCCAGATTTACACCCATACGCTTGTATGCAGGTTGCTTCTCGATTTCATCAATGCGAGACTGGTTATTATGAAATTTATAATTGAACTCCTTCATCATACGTCTACGCTCTGCAGCACGCTCGGTAAGCAATTGAGAAATGGGCGTGTTTGTAGGATCTTCATCGCCTTCTGCAACGTTCTCTTCTGGTTTAGCTTTAGCGTCCAATTGCTTAACCTGAGGCTCCTCTTCTATCTTTTTAACTTCTGGTTTTTTTGCCTGTAGCGGTTTTGCACTATTTAAATGCTCCTCCATTTCCATATAATCATCCAGACTGTAACGCTTTTCCCCGTTCTCATTGACCTCAGTAACCGAAACTATCTCGATAGGACCGTTAACTTCGATTTCGCTGATATCATCATCCAAAGTATATACAATTTCCTGTTGCTCTTCTTCCTTCTTACTTTCAGTCTTTAAAGGTTTCTCCTCATTTAGCGGAAGATCAAAAGAAAGTGTAAATTGTTCTTCTTCGGGTTTAGAAACAGGAGCGGGCGTTGGCTCTTCGACACTTACAATCTTAAATTCGAGCTCATCCTCATAAGTTTCCTCTATCGATTCAGACTGCGCACTGTAATCAATAACTTCTTCATAAACCACCTGAATGTTTCGAATCAAATCGGTTGTTGGAATTAAATCCATCTCATTTTTAGAAGCTTCTTCCTTTGGCTTGTTTACCATCAAATCCATCGGGTCATCAGTATCATCAAGTGTATGTACGATGGGCTTTTTTACTTCCTTAGGTTCTTCTATAGATTTTTGTTCTGAGGCAGTTGCCGAAAAATCCAGTTTTCTACCGCTGCTTTTAGGCGAAAGATCGTGCTGTGCACGCTGCTCGTCTTCAAGCGTATGAATAATCTTTTTGGTTTCGGTATTAACGATCTCATTTTGCTGTTCTACATTAAACCCCGTAGCAATAATAGTAACAGAAATGGCATCACCCAGGCTTTCTTCCTCGCCTACACCCATAATGATATTTGCGCTGTGACCGGCCTCATCCTGAATGTGATCATTGATTTCTCCAATCTCATCAATGGTAATCTCTTCAGTACCTGAAACGATGAGCAACAAGACGTTTTTAGCACCGGTAATCTTATTGTCATTTAGCAACGGAGAGTCAAGTGCTTTTCTAATGGCATCCTGAGCACGACTACCACCACTTGCACTGGCACTACCCATAATGGCAGTTCCGCTGTTACTTAAAACGGTTTTTGCATCCCTAAGGTCAATGTTCTGGGTATAGTGATGCGTAATAACTTCTGCGATACCTCTGGAAGCCGTAGCAAGCACTTCATCTGCTTTACTAAAACCGGCTTTAAAACCCAGGTTACCGTATACCTCACGCAGCTTGTTGTTGTTAATCACAATAAGTGAATCTACGTGCGAACGCAAGCGCTCTACTCCCAGTTGAGCCTGCTCGTTACGCATTTTACCTTCAAACTGAAACGGAATCGTAACAATACCCACGGTAAGAACATCCATCTCTTTAGCCATTTTTGCAATCACAGGAGCCGCACCTGTACCAGTACCACCACCCATGCCGGCTGTGATAAATATCATTTTGGTATTAGTCCCAAGCATTTGCTTTACTTCTTCAAGGCTTTCAATAGCAGCCTGCTCTCCTACTTCAGGGTTTGCTCCAGCTCCAAGACCTTCGGTAAGGCTCACACCCAGCTGAATGCGAATAGGCACAGGACTATTCTCCAGCGCCTGTGCATCTGTATTACAGACTACAAAGTCCACACCCTTAATACCCTGACTAAACATATGGTTGATAGCATTGCTACCGCCACCGCCTACGCCAATTACCTTGATCACGTTGCTTTGATTTTTGGGCAAATCAAACGAAATGTTTTCAAAATCTGTGTTGCTCATAATATATTCGTTTTACCGGTTTCTGTTGTTTTCTTTTTCATCGCTAAAGCAAACAGGTATGCAAGCTTTAGTTGGTTGTTGTCAATTTTTATTCTGCGTTATCTAAAAAATCTTTGAACTTCTCTGCCCAGGTATCAAAGATGCTTTTTCGCACTTTTTTCTCTTTAGGCTGTTGAAGCTGGGGTTCTTCGTATTCGTCTTCAATATCATCAATCTGGTTAACAGGTTCTTCTTCAACCACAGCAGTATCCTGCTGCTCGCCTACTTCATTTCTGCGATGTTCCAGACTGTTCATTACCAAACCTACCGCAGTCGCGTAAAGCGGACTGGTTGTTTCTGCGTCGCTATCTCCGGCAAGGTGCTCATTGGGATAGCCGATGCGGGTATCCATTCCGGTGATATACTCGACTAACTGCTTTAAATGCTTAAGCTGAGATCCGCCTCCGGTTAATACAATTCCCGCGATCAATTTTTTCTTTTGCTCCTCGTGACCATAATTTTTAATCTCGAGGTATACCTGCTCAATAATCTCAACCACACGAGCGTGAATGATTTTTGAAAGGTTCTTTAAGGTTATCTCTTTTGGTTCTCTGCCGCGTAAACCAGGAATGGAAACAATCTCATTGTCTTTATTTTCTCCCGGCCAGGCAGAGCCAAATTTGATCTTAAGCAATTCGGCCTGTTTCTCAATAATGCTGCAGCCTTCTTTAATATCTTCAGTAATTACATTTCCGCCAAATGGAATAACCGCAGTGTGACGAATGATTCCATCTTTAAAAATGGCAAGATCTGTTGTACCACCACCTATGTCAATAAGTGCTACACCAGCTTCTTTTTCTTCCTGACTCAAAACCGCATTAGCCGAAGCCAAAGGCTCTAAAGTTATCTTATCGAGGTTGAGACCGGCGCTTTTTACACAACGTCCTATGTTGCGAATACTACTTACCTGCCCTACCACCACGTGGAAGTTAGCTTCAAGCCTACCGCCATACATACCAATAGGCTGAGTGATTTCGGCCTGGCCATCTACTTTGTATTCCTGCGGAAGTACATGAATAATCTCTTCCCCCGGAAGCATTACAAGCTTATGCACCTGATTACAAAGGGTATCAATATCTTTTGGCCCTATCACCTCATCGGCATCAGGTCTGGTGATGTAATCACTATGCTGTAAACTGCGTATGTGCTGACCGGCAATACCAACTACAACATCTTCAATTTTCATCCCAGAAACACTCTCTGCCTCCTGAACTGCCTGCTGTATGGACTGTATGGTCTGTGTAATATTGTTTACCACACCCCGATGTACTCCCAGACTCTTGGATTTACCAATACCTAAAATCTCAAGTTTGTGATATTCATTATAGCGACCAATCATCGCTACAATTTTAGTTGTACCGATATCCAGTCCTACTGCTATGTCTTTCTGCTCCATAACTTATTTTTTTGTCCCTATGACCTGTCCTTTATAGCGTAAATCAACGGTTTTATATGCCGCAAGGCTGTTATCTTTAATTGCTTTTTGGTAAAAAGCTTTATAATTGGCAAACTTAGACTGCAAGTCGGCAACCTTTCCCAAATTGATCTTATAGTCTAACACGCGTGGTGTTAAAAAATAGTTTCCATTCTTACTGCGCTCTATCCCAATTATCTGTTTTTGCAACAGGTCATCCTGATGCAAAACACTTAATAATGGATACACTTCATCAATCTGTTCACGCGCTAAACCTGTAACAAATGGCACACGAGCAGAATAATTGGAAGACAGTGGCATTGCTGCACCGCTTTCATCAATGTAGTACGGTTCCTGAGCCTGCACACGCGCAAGGGGTTTTCGTTGTTTTACAGTTGCTCCCACAACACCATCTAGCGTGAGGTAAACATCTGCATCAGAAATCATTGCGTGCGCGTCGAGTTTTTGCTCTAAGTTTCTCAAATCTAGAATTTCTTTAGCCTGTCCCTCAAGGGGTTTCTGATTTTGTATCAACAATTTATCAACCGTTTCGGCGGTTATGAAGAGGTTCGCCCCAGCTTCAAAATGTACTTCAACCCGTTTTACTTTTCGCGTAGCATTTCGCTTGTGCGAAAAAGCCACCAGAAATAGCGTCACAACTACCAGAATTCCCATCCTTATGTAGAACCAGTTGATCTTCACAACTCTAGAGTTTTAGTCAGTTTCAAAATTTCTTCACCAATATCTCCTGCGCCCATCATTAGGATTACCGAAGCCTCAGAAGTCTCAATCTTCTGTTGCAACTGCCCTTTGCTCACCAACTCTTTACGCGGTGTTGTAATTAGATCGAGTAATTTCTGAGCGTTCATACCTGGAATAGGTTCTTCTCGCGCCGGATAAATATCGAGCAACAATACCTCATCAAACTGCGACAAACTGGTTGCAAAATCTTCCATAAAATCCCGTGTACGACTATACAAGTGCGGCTGAAAAACTGCAAGCACCCGTTTACCGGGATACATCTCACGCACTGCACTGTGCACAGCATCTATTTCTGCAGGATGGTGTGCATAATCATCAATAAGCACCTGCTCATCTGTTTTTATTCTATAGGTAAATCGGCGATTAACCCCTTTGAAGGCGAATAGTGCTTTGGCGAGCTTATCGGCAGGGCAGCCGTATCGTAAAGCCATCGCCAAAGCGATTATCGCATTAGACAAGTTATGTCTACCTGGTAGGTTAAGCACCAAATCTTTAGTAAGACCATCGGGATGTTTTAAATCAAACCGGTAAGCCCCATTTTCTATTTTAATATTTAAAGCGGTATAGGCCGCATCATCTTCCACACCTACGCTTATTCCGTCTAATGGAAGACCATTTTTAACAAACAAAACACCGTCTTCTTTAACCTGCGAAGCAAAGTCACGGAAACTTTGTTGCAGGCTTTCAGCATCCCCATAAATGTCCAGGTGATCGGCGTCCATAGAGGTAATAGCCGCGATATTAGGATACAACTGCATAAACGAGCGATCAAACTCATCTGCCTCGACCACAATAATTTCTTCCCCCTGCTGTATTAGGTTACTTTGATAATTTTCGGCTATGCCGCCTAAAAAAGCTGTAACAGGTAAATCACAGGCTGCCATCAAATGTCCCAGCATGGCACTCGTCGTGGTTTTACCATGAGTCCCGGCAACAGCCAGGCAAAATTTTTCCTGAGTCAATAAGCCCAATACCGCTGCGCGCTTTTCTATATGAAAATTATGCTGCGCAAAGTATTGATACCCTTTATGCGCTTTTGGAACTGCAGGCGTATACACCACCAGGGTTGTTTCTTTGTTTTTAAATTCTGAAGGAATCGCTTCTTCTGAATTTTCAAACGAAATGGTGATACCCAGATCTTTTAGGGCATCTGTTATACCCGAAGCAGTCTTGTCATACCCCGCAACTACTTTACCGGCTGCTGAAAAATAGCGTGCCAGCGCACTCATTCCAATCCCGCCAATGCCGATGAAATAGAAGTGTGATATGTTATCGAGGTTCTTCAATTCGTTTATTTATTCCCGGTCTTGTTTACCTAGTTTTAATAAGCTTTCTACCTCACGCACGATACGCTGTGTAGCCTGAGGAAGTGCTAATTTCTTAATGTTTGCACCTAATTCGTTTTGGCGATTTTCGTCACCAATCAGTTTTTTAAATTCGGTTTCAAAATGCGTTTGGAGTTCGCTTTCCTTCAACAATACCGCCGCATTTTTAGCCACTACCGCTTCTGCATTTTTCGTCTGGTGATCTTCAGCCACATTGGGTGACGGAATAAAAATCACCGGCTTGCCTACCAGCGCCAGCTCAGAAACCGAGCCGGCACCTGCCCTGCTGATGATCACATCTGCTGCGGCATAAGCCAGATTCATAGTATCTATAAAGGCCGAAACCTGAACATGTTCCTTTTCATTATGAGCCTTATATTCCTCATAATACAACTGCCCACACTGCCAGATTACCTGCAGACCCTGATCAAGAATAAACTGCAATTCACGATCGATTAATTTATTTATAGCGCGAGCGCCAAGGCTTCCGCCCAGAATAAGCAGGGTTTTCTTATTGGGATCAAGACTGAATTTTGCCAAACCTGCCTCACGATTTTCTGCTGTATTTAGTAAATCGAGACGTACCGGGTTTCCGGTCTTTACAATTTTCTCTTCCGGAAAAAACTGCTGCATCCCGTCATACGCTACGCAGATTTTCTGCACTTTTTTAGCCAAAAGCTTATTGGTAATGCCTGCAAAACTATTTTGCTCCTGAATCAATGCCGGTACTTTATAGCGTGTTGCCATTTCCAAAAGTGGGCCACTAGCGAAACCGCCGGTTCCAATTACGACATCAGGCTTAAATTTTTTAATAATGCCTGCCGACTTAAACAAACTGCTGATCAACTTAAATGGAAACATCAGGTTTGACCAGGTAAGCTTTCGCTGAATACCCGCAATCCAAAGCCCTTTGATTTGATATCCGGCCTGAGGCACTTTTTGCATTTCCATACGATCTTGCGAACCCACAAAAAGAAATTCTGCCTGCGGATACTTTGCTTTTAAAGCATCAGCAATGGCAATCGCCGGGTAAATATGCCCCCCGGTTCCGCCGCCAGATAATATGAATTTGTAGGTTTTCAAATGTTCTTTGTTCTTGGTTCTTGGTTCTTGGTTCTTGGTTCTTTAATTAGAATATTTCGTGTTTACATCGCTTCGCTCAATATATCAAGCGGGTTCATTTCTTCTTCCTCTTTAATTTTCGCTTCCTCGCGCTTAGCGCTTATGCTTATCACCACACCAATCGCCAAACAGGTCATCCAAATTGAGGTTCCTCCACTACTTACGAGCGGTAAGGTTTGCCCCGTTACGGGAAACAACTCTACCGCCACCGCCATATTGATTAAGGCCTGAAAAACGATGGGCAGGCCTACGCCTATAGCTGTTAGTTTTCCAAAAACGGTAGTTGCTTTGTTAGCCACCACTAGAATACGGAACAACAGCAGCAAATACATTAACAATAGTGTGAGCCCTCCAATGAGACCAAATTCTTCCACCACAATTGCATAGATAAAATCTGATGAAGACTGAGGTAAAAAGTTTTTCTGTACACTTTTACCGGGTCCCACGCCCACAAGTCCGCCTGTAGCGATTGCTATTTTTGCACGCTCAATCTGATAATCCCCTTCTCCATCTTCTTCTCCGGTAAAATTTTCAATCCGGCTCATCCAGGTATCTACCCGGTTAGGAAACACGCCGGGAAATGCTTTTGCAGTGAGAATAAACAGCGTGAGCGTAAGCAAGCCTGCTGCCACTATGACTCCCAAATATTTTAAGGGATAACCGCCCATAAAAACCAGCGTCAACACCATCGCAAAAATGATCGCAGCGGTCGAAAAGTTTGCCGGTAAAATGAGTCCCACAACCAAAGCCACCGGTACCCAAAGAGGTAAAATACTTTCTTTAAACGTGATGGTTTTGTCTTTAATACGTGACAGGTAGCGTGCTATATAAATCATCAAAACCACTGAAGCCAATGTAGAAGTCTGAAACGTAATCCCTACAAAAGGTATTTTAATCCATCGGCTGGCATTAGCGCCATCTATGGTCGTTCCCTGAATAAGCGTGATCAATAACAGCAGTAACACAATGGGAATCCCTATTATTGATAACCCTTTAAAGTAATGAGCAGGTACTTTATGTACCCCATAAATAATGGCAAAGCCCAAAACGAGATGCATAAAATGTTTCACCAAAAACGGAAATGTATCCCCATTGCCGTAGAGGTAAGCCAGGTTACTGCTCGCACTAAATACCGGCAAAAAGGAAAATAAAGCTAAAAAGGCGGTTATCGCCCAGATCGCCCGATCGCCCTTAAGGGTTGAAAATATGTTTTTAGTACTGCTCACGTTTTGGTTTTGTTCTTTGTTCTTTGTTCTTTGTTCTTTGTTCTTTAAAATATTTCGTATTTCAGATTTTATAAATTCCTAACAGCTTCTTTAAACTGACGGCCGCGATCTTCATAGTTTTCAAAAAGGTCGAAACTCGCACAAGCAGGCGATAACAAAACAGAATCTCCTTTTTCGCTTAGTTTATAAGCAATTTTTACCGCTTCAGACATAAATTGGGTTTCTACGATAGTCTCTACCATATTGCCAAAAGCCTGTAACAATTTGCTGTTATCTTTCCCAAGGCAAATGATCGCCTTCACTTTTTCATTAACTAACGGAAACAAATCTTTATAATCATTACCCTTGTCAACACCCCCTACAATCCATACTGTGGGTGAGCTCATACTGTCTAAAGCATAAAAAGTAGCATTTACGTTAGTGGCTTTAGAATCGTTGATATACGATACATGATTTATTTTAAGCACGTGCTCCAGACGGTGCTCCGCACCCTGAAATCCTTCTAATGATTCCCTGATGGTCGCTTTACGAATGCTTAAAAGTTTTGCCGCAGTAGCTGCTGCCATTGCGTTTTTGGTGTTGTGCTGGCCTTTAATCGCCATTGTTTTTGTTGACATCGTCATGCTTGTATCGTCAGTTATAATTGTTATTTCGTCCTGAGCATAAAATGCTCCTTGTTTTACTTGTTTTGTGATTGAAAAGGGCATCAATTTGGCCTTTACCCGATGCTTCTCAAGCCAATCTGCAATCACCTCATCGTCTGCGTCGTAAATGAGGTAATCGTTCTCGGTTTGATTTTCCGCTATGCGAAATTTAGACCGGATGTAATTTTCAAATTTGTACTCGTACCGATCTAAATGATCTGGAGTGATGTTGGTCAAAATCGCAATATGCGGTGCAAAATCTACAATCCCGTCCAACTGAAAACTACTGATCTCCAACGCATAATAGTCCTGATCGTCCAGAGCTACCCAACGTGCAAAGCTGTCCCCAATGTTTCCTGCCGCTACACTTTTAAATCCGGCTTGTTTCAGAATCTGAGCCATCATCAATGTCGTGGTGGTTTTACCATTGCTACCGGTGATTCCTACCAATGTTGCATTGGTATACCTGGAGGCAAACTCAATCTCTGATATCACCGGAATTCCTGCAGCAACCAACTTCTGAATAAGTGTTGCTTTATCTGGAATTCCCGGGCTTTTCATTATCAGGTCTGCATTTAAGATTTTGGCTTCGGTATGACCGCCATCTTCCCATTCAATCTCATAATTTTTAAGAACGTCCCGGTATTTGGTTTTGATCGTTCCGTAATCGGAAACAAAAACCTTATACCCTTGTTTTTTACCTAAAATCGCGGTTCCTACACCACTCTCTCCACCTCCCAGTATCACCAAACGTTTCATCTATCTCACTTTGAGTGTTACAATAGTGATAATCGCCAGCAAAATGCCTATGATCCAAAAGCGGGTTACAATTTTACTTTCATGAATTCCCTTTTTCTGATAATGATGATGCAGCGGAGACATTAAAAAAATGCGTCGCCCTTCACCCGTTTTACTTTTGGTATACTTGAACCAGCTTACCTGAAGCATTACTGATAGGGTTTCCATAAAAAAGATTCCGCATAAAAGAGGAATGAGTAATTCTTTACGAATGGCAATTGCGATTACCGCTATGATTCCGCCTATAGTTAAGCTACCGGTATCACCCATAAATACCTGTGCGGGATAGGTATTGTACCATAGGAACCCGATGAGCGCTCCCACAAAAGCGGTTATAAATATTACCATTTCGCCAGATCGGGGGATGTACATCACATCGAGATAATCACTGAAAATGATATTACCTGATACCCAGGCAAATATGCCCAGCGTTAATACGATAATTGCCGAAGAACCGGCCGCCAGCCCATCAATACCATCCGTCAGATTTGCGCCATTTGATACCGCGGTCACAATAAAAATCACGATGGGTATAAAGAGTAACCAGGCATATTGCACATAATCATCGCCCAGCCAGCTTACCAGGATACTGTAGTCTACCTCATTATCTTTTACAAATGGGATCGTGGTCGTCAGCGCTTTCTCTTCCTCTGCAACTTGCCTTTCTTGTGTCTCGACAGCTTCAGTAAGGGTATCTGATCCCGGATTTTCTTCTTTAACGGTTATTCCCGGATGAAAAAACATCGTTGCACCCACAATAATCCCAAGGCCTACCTGCCCGAAAATTTTAAACTTACCCTGCAAACCTTCTTTGTTTTTCTTCCTGATTTTCAGGAAATCATCCATAAAACCAATGGCTCCCATCCACAAGGTTGTGATGATGAGCAGGATAACATAAATATTTTCAAGTTTTGCCAACAAAAACACCGGAACCAAGGTTGCCAAAATGATGATCACTCCTCCCATAGTTGGCGTACCAGCCTTCTCAACCTGACCTTCAAGACCCAAGTCACGTATCGATTCACCCAATTGCTTTTTCTGCAGGTATAAAATGATGCGCTTACCCCAAATCGTTGAGATTGCCAGCGACATAATGATCGCCACAGCCGCCCTAAAGGTGATAAAGCCAAAAAGACTCGCTCCCGGGAAGTTGTATGTGCGCTCTAAATAATCAAAAAGGTAAAACAGCATCTGGTTGGTATTGGTTACGTTTTGGTTTTAGGTTATTTATTCAGTTGGGTTAGTAATTCATTTACAATTTTGAAATCATCAAAGTCGGTTCGTTCTCCGTTGATTTCCTGATAGGTCTCATGACCTTTCCCGGCAATCAGGATGATATCATTTTCTTGAGCCATTTGGCACGCCGTTTTAATCGCCTGCTTCCGAGAGGTTATTGACAGGGTTTTTTTGTAATCAACCGGCTCTACGCCTTTTTCAATCTCTTCAATAATGGCTTCAGGATTTTCGGTACGTGGGTTATCACTTGTAAAAATGACCTGAGTACTCAGGGCTGCAGCGATCTTACCCATTTTAGGACGTTTGGTGCGATCACGATCTCCTCCACAACCTACAACGGTAATAAGCTTTTCGTTTTTGGTACGGATGTCATTGATGGTCTCGAGGACATTCTTAAGCGCATCAGGCGTATGGGCATAATCAACTATAGCGGTGATTTTTTTAGGCGAAATCAAATACTGAAAGCGCCCGCTTACACTGGTAAGCTCAGACAAATACTGAAGGGCTTCAAGCTGTGTTAAGCCGAGTAACTCTGCAGCGGCATAAATTGCTAAAACATTGTACGCATTAAACGAGCCTATCAATTTTACCCAAACTTCCTGATCGTTTATTTTGAGCAGTAAACCACTCAATTGATTTTCTAAAATCTGCGCTCTGTAATCTGCAAAGGACTTGAGCGCATAAGTAACTTTCTTCGCTCTTGTGTTTTGCAACATCACCTGCCCATTGCGATCATCTATATTTGAAAGTGCAAATGCGGTTTTAGTAAGATTGTCAAAAAAAGATTTCTTGACATCACGATACTCAGCGAAGCTCGCGTGGTAATCCAGGTGATCATGTGTAAGATTGGTAAAAATCCCGCCGGTAAAATGCAGCCCTTCCGTACGTTTTTGATGAATACCGTGAGAACTTACTTCCATAAAGCAATACTCAACACCTGCTTCATTCATCTCAGCCAGATACTTATTTATCGTAAGCGAGTCTGGCGTAGTGTGGGTCGCAGGATACTCGTGTTCTGCCACCAAAACTTTCACTGTTGAAAGCAAACCGGTTTTAAAACCGGCTTTGGTAAACAACTGATTAAGTAATGTAGCAATTGTAGTTTTGCCGTTAGTACCGGTGATTCCCACTAGCTTTAGGTTAGCCGAAGGATTCCCATAGTAGTTGGAAGCCATTATAGCTAATGCCTGTGCTGTATCTGAAGTTTGCACATAGGTTACCCCGTTCACAAAATCATCTGGAAGTTCCTCACAAATAACCGCGATTGCGCCCTGATCAACTGCTTTTTTGATAAAGGCGTGACCATCGCTTTGAGTTCCGCGCAGCGCAACAAATACATCATTAAGACCTACTTTACGGGAATCAAAATGAATGGCATTTACAGGCACTCCGGGGTTACCGGTTACTGACTCTAAGGTCACTTTAAATAATATGTCCTTTAATACAATCACGACAGTTCGAGAACTACTTTTTGATTCTTAGCTATTTTTTTTCCGGCCTGGAGAGATTGGTTTTTAACCTTACCAATTCCGTTAAATTCTACCTTAAGCCCTAAATTTTCCAGAAGCGCAACGGCATCCATAGCCGGCATACCTTTTACATTAGGCATGGTAACATCAGCCTTTTGAGCTTTTTTATAATAGGTTTCAAAATCCTGATCAACCTGTGGCACATTTGCTGAAGCCAGTTGAACCTCATCAACCAAAGGCGTATCACTATAAATCTTTTGAGCAATCTTTCTAAACACCGGAGCGGCAACTACGTTTCCGTAATAACCTAATTTTTTATTAGGTTTATGAATGACCACTATACACGAATACTCCGGGTTCTCTGCCGGAAAATAGCCCGCAAAAGAGGCAATGTATTTGCCTTCTTCTTTCCAGTATTCGGTTTGGCAGGTTCCGGTCTTACCCGCCATAGAAAATTCTTTTGAATAAATATTTTGTGCCGTACCGCGCTCTACCACATGCAGCATCATGTCTTTTACTTTGTCAATCGTGGTCTGCGAGCAAATCGCCGGATTGATCACTTCTTTCTCAAATTTTTCTACGGAAACATCCCACTTTTTAATCTCTTTGATAAACCTGGGTTTTACCATTTCCCCATTGTTTGCAATGGCGTTATAGAAGGTCAGCGTTTGTAAAGGCGTAAGCGAGACTCCATAACCAAAAGCCATCCACGGAAGGGTTGTACCATACCAGTTCTTATCGCCGGGATACGGAAAACGCGGGGTTCCTTCACCTTTGATTTCCAATCCAAGTTTATCGTTAAGCCCCATATTGTACAGTCGCTTTAAAAAGCGCTTGGGATCATCCTTATAATTTTCATTGATCATTTTGGCGAAAGCCGTATTGGAAGAAAGCTCAAAAGCCCGGGCTGCCGAGATCTTACCATAACCTCCCCAATGTGAGTCATAAACCGTACGATTGTAGAAACGCACGCGACCGTTTTCGGTATCTACTACATCGCTGCTGTCAATCACGCGATCTTCAAGAGCAGCTACCATAGCCATCAGCTTAAAGGTTGAACCCGGTTCAGCCGACTCATAAACCGCGTAGTTTCGGTCTTCATAATAGTTTCCATCTTCAGTACGACCCAGATTAGAAATGGCTTTGACCTCACCTGTTTTGGTTTCCATCACCACCACACAGCCGTGATCTGCCTCAAATTTTTCCAGCGAAGCTAAAAGTGCATGATGCGCTATATCCTGAATGTTTACATTAATAGTTGAAATCACGTCATAGCCATCCTGCGGCTCTACGATATTGTCGTCACCAAGCGGCTTCCATTGACCTTTTGCAATACGCTGCTTCAGCCTACGTCCTTCCTTTCCGCGTAAATAAGGACCGTAAGCTCCTTCAAGACCCGCCTCACTGTAGCGGCCATACTCGGTAAGGCGATCGTACCCAATGGTACGTTCGGCAATTTTCTCAAGCGGATGCTCGCGTACGGTACGCTGTTCTGTAATGATTCCTCCTTTATAGGGACCTTTATTGAAAAGTGGAAGCTTTTTAATCGCGAGATATTTTGAATATCCCAGATTACGAGCCAGTAATAAATAGCGGTTTTTGTGTTCGCGTGCACGACGTAATTCGCTTACATAATGCGAAGCAGGCTTACCCAATTGGTCTGAAAGTCCCTGCGCCAACGCCTGAACGTTTTCTTCAAAATCTTCTTCTTTGGGAGCCAGGGCATCAAAGCGAATGGTATACTTGGGTACCGAAGTAGCCAGCAAACTACCATCACCTGCATACAGGTTGCCGCGGTTTGCGGGTATGGTAAACATACGCTCGGTACGTGCCTCGGCAAGAGCCTTGTATTTATCCCCTTCAGCCAGCTGAATATTGCATAGTTTAAACGCGACAAGCAGGGCGAAGAGAAACATACCTCCTGCCACTAAATACATCCGGTTCAATATGTTCTTTTCACTGGTTGCCATGCTGAACTTACGGGGTTTCTACTACTTTTATCTTTTTGGGCGGCGTTAAACATGGTGCCAGACCCAATTTTTCTACTTTTCTGGTGACGACACTTTCCATTTTAAGCCGGCGTGCCTCAAGCCGAGTATCTACAAACTCGCTGTGTAATTCTTTAACTTCTGCATTGAGTTGCGCGATGTAATGCACCTTCTTATCTGCCCGGTGTGAGCTGCCAATCATCACAATCGCCAGAAATGACAGAAACAGAATCATGCGCCAGTTCTTCATAGCGTCATCGCTAAAAAGAAACTTACCTTTAAGTATGTTATAAATACCTTCTTTCAATTCCTGTTAAATCTTTTCTGCCACACGCAGCTTGGCACTGCGCGCACGGTTATTCTTTTTTATTTCTTCTCTTGACGGAACAATGAGTCCGCCTACTTTTTTAAACGGGACGCTAAAGTTTCCAAACATGTCTTTCTCTGGCTCTCCCTCAAACAAGCCGTTGCGTATGTAGCGCTTTACCAGCCGGTCTTCAAGAGAGTGATACGAGATGAGACTAAGCCTCCCTCCAGGCTTGAGCAAATCTTCAGTTTGCTGTAAAAACTCTTTCAAAACTTCAAGCTCCTGATTTACCTCAATGCGAATCGCCTGATAAATCTGAGCCAGTATTTTATGTTCTCGGCCACGCGGCAAAAATCCGTGTAGCGCTTCTTTTAAATCTTCGGTGGTATCAATGCTTTCATCTTTACGCACAGACACCAGTGTTCGAGCAATTTTAGGCGCATTGCGCAACTCTCCATACTTCAACAGTACTCTGCTCAACTCAGCCTCTTCATATTCATTAACCACCTGATGCGCAGAAAGCCTGGACTGCTGATTCATACGCATATCTAACTTCGCATCAAAACGGGTTGAAAATCCACGTTCTGCCACATTAAACTGATGCGACGAAACGCCAAAATCCCCCAAAATACCATCTACCTTTGCAGCTCCATAAAACCTTAAAAAGCGTTTCGCAAAGCGAAAGTTTTCGGGAATTAGCGTAAACCGCTCGTCATCAATCACATTTGCCAAAGCATCCTGATCCTGATCAAAAGCAAACAATTTGCCCGAAGCATCCAAGCGCTTCAAGATTTCCCTCGAATGGCCACCACCACCAAAAGTGACATCTACATAGATCCCACCGGGCTTAATAGCTAAACCGTCTACACTCTCGTGCAGCAGTACGGGATCATGATAGTCCATCTGGTATGCTGTTTTGATCACCCATTACCTCTTCTGCCAGGGAAGCAAAATCTCCATCTTCATTACTCACTGCAGTCTCGTAGGCTACTAAATCCCATATTTCAATTATGTTTCCTCCTGAGGTCAACACAATATCCTTGCTTATTGCCGCAAAGGTGATCAAGTCTTTTGGGATCAACAACCTTCCGGAAGCATCGGCCTCAACCATCTTCACCCCAGCAGTAAACCGGCGAATAAACTCAACGTTTTTCTTTACAAAACGATTGAGACCATTTAACTTTTGCATCATCACCTCCCATTCTGACATAGGCCATAACTCAAGGCATGAATTAAAAACCGATCGTTTTACCACAAACCCCTCCTGCAACTCTTTTGCAAGCTGTTTTTTTAAGGCAGCCGGCATCATGAGCCTTCCTTTGGTGTCAACTTTACACTCGTATGTCCCTATCAGGCTGAGCACGAATACAGTAGGTTTTAGGTATTATAACTTCAAATATATAGAATTTATTACCACATTTTCCCACTTTATACCACTTTGTTGATAAATTGCTCCACTTGTTTATTTTTTTAATCTAAATTGAAGGCCTAGAAGCTTGTCTTCAAACCAGTTGTTCACTAAACCGAAGAGGCTTCCTAAATGCCTTTGCAATTTTCGATTTTGTTTTTGGGCTAAATGTCTATATTTGTCTCAAAGCGTCTTGCCACCAATTATGAAGCACCAATTAAAAAAAGAGGGGAAATTCACCTACATCGAAGCCGGCGAAGGTACCCCAATCGTAGTTCTTCACGGGCTAATGGGTGGTTTGAGCAATTTTGACGCGGTAACCGAATATTTCTCTGAAAATGGATATAAAGTTGTCATCCCAGAACTGCCTCTTTATACCATGCCTTTAATTAAAACCGGAGTAAAAACTTTTGCCAAGTACCTTAATGATTTTATCAAGCTCAAGAAATTTGATAAAGTGATTTTGTTAGGGAATTCTCTGGGTGGGCATATTGGTTTATACCACACGAAGCTGTATCCTGATGTGATGCAGGCGCTTATTATAACTGGAAGTTCCGGACTTTATGAGAGCGCTATGGGCGAAAGCTACCCGAAACGTGGAGATTATGAGTACATCAAAAAAAAGGCAGAAGATGTATTTTACGACCCCGCAGTAGCAACCAAAGAAATTGTGGATGAAGTTTATGAAACAGTAAATGACCGCAATAAACTCATCAAGACCCTGGCCATTGCCAAGAGCGCGATACGCCATAATATGGCTCAGGATTTACCGCACATGAAAACACCTACCTGCATCATCTGGGGGCGCAATGACAATGTCACCCCTCCCGAAGTTGCAGAAGACTTCAACAAATTACTACCTGACTCTGATTTGTACTGGATTGACAAGTGTGGTCACGCTGCAATGATGGAACGCCCTGAAGAATTCAACAGTATTTTAGCCGAGTGGCTAAACAAACGAAACTTCTAAAATCAAGCTGTTATGTCTATTAAAACCGCTGAATTTCTGGTAAGTAATTCTAACGTTGCTAAGTGCCCAAAAAATAAATTACCGGAGTATGCTTTTATAGGACGGTCAAACGTAGGAAAGTCTAGCCTGATTAACATGCTAACCGATCGTAAAAATCTGGCCAAAACTTCAGGCAGACCCGGGAAAACACAGCTCATCAACCATTTTATCATCAATCAATCCTGGTATCTGGTTGATTTGCCGGGATATGGTTATGCCCGGGTTTCTAAAAAAGTAAAAAAAGAGTTTCAGAAGTTTATCACTCAGTATTTTGAGGAACGGGAGCAGCTGGTTTCGGCCTTTGTATTAATTGATTGCCGTCATGAACCTCAGACTATTGATAAGGAATTTATGGAGTATCTGGGCGAAAAGCAAATCCCGTTTTCTATTATTTTTACCAAAGCTGACAAACTGAAGCCCAAAGCTCTGGAGCGCAATATTGAAAATTATAAACAGGAGTTACTGGCCGGCGCCTGGGCCGAAATGCCCAATTACTTTGTAAGTAGCGCTACTAACAATACCGGCAAAGAAGAGATTGTAAGTTACATTGAGCAAATCAATGAGCAGCTTGTGATTGATTGACTTTATCCTGTATCAAGTCAATCAACTCCCTATCGTCTTTTAAAGCATCTAATTCCTTTTTAGAGATAAATTCTGCAAGTCCCGTAGCTTCTTCTTTTAAAACTATTGGATATTGGAATATATCTTTAGAATCGGGGTACGCATCATTAAATTCATCAATATGGTAGAATTGCATATCCAGATTACTTGATTCTCTAAAGGCCTTCCATTCCGGACGAATTTTAAACACCCCATACGTGATATCGCATAAACTGCAGGGATAGGTTTTTGGGCTTATAACTTTATGCAGACTATCCAGATAGGCATTGCGCTTTCCTGAATTTGCGTTATAAATAAAAATCAGCTTCAAAAGCGCTATTTTTTTAGCTCCAATTTCTCGGCAAAATAATCGCAAAAATCCATCATCGTTGCGGCCATCTTCTCATCATCTGTAGCTCTTTTAAAAGTTTGCGCCATACTCACGAGTGTCTGGTGAAAAAATACTTTCATTTCATCTACCGGCATATCTTTAGTCCACAAATCAATGCGCGCTGCTTCCTGCTTTTTGTGGTCCCACAAGGCAAGCATTAAAGCCTTTGCCGCCTCATTTTTAACACCACCATCAGGTGCGTCCCAGCTAATTTTTTCAGGTACGCGGTTTGAGTCTAGTTCTACGCTAAGTTTTATTTCGGTTTTCATCTTTTTATTTTTAGTATTCTAATAGATTAGACCTGCAGGCAGGTATAATTTATCTTCGGGGTTTGTAATTTGCTTCTTTGAAAATTTCGTCGTTCGTCTTACCCGGCAACATCTGTAAGGGTACATTATTACGCTCCATATAAGACTTCACGATCTGCCAGCCGATGTAGCGACCCAGTCGTGGCGGACTGTCGTTATCAAATTCCAGATAGAATTTAGAAAACGGAGCGGGATTGATAAATCGACTCAATAATTTACTATCTGTATCAAACAACAATTTATTTTCTACAAAGTATGTCCAGATATCTGTCTCGTTGGCCATCGCCCACTCGTATTGCTCAGGTGTATAGTCTATAATTTCATTCTTGCCTTTAAGTGTCAATAGCTGCTCCATCATATACAGACGCTTACCGTGATAAATCATCTCATCAATAAACCGCCGATTGCCGGCGCGCTTCACCCATTTAGTCACAAAAACATCTGCAACATCAACGTCAATCTGCTCTTTTCTGAAGTTCTGAGCGTAATAACGCTGAATCCCGGTATAAAAATGATGCTCGGGGCCCAAATAATTATCGAGACCTATGATTAGCAGACTATCAGTTAAAATAACAGGTCTGCGAAACGAAACATCTGAGGTCACAGTCACCACCTCGGGTAATGGGGTTTTGGGATAATAGTATTTTATATGTTTAAATAAGTCGTCAAGCGCAGCGACCTCTTCCTGAAAATCCGGAAAAGCCTTCTCTACTTCGGTATTGAGCTCAAGCTGAATGGTATCCTGCAATTTTTCCTGCCAAAAACGCTGCGGATAATCTCCCGGAAAAAGGTAAGGAAACTCCTCAATCAAAGCCGGCAGCGAAGCTGAATCTGCTTTAGCAAACTGCCTGTCAAAACGTTTTACGTTTAGAGAAACAGGGATTTCTGAAATTTCATCGGGTATTTTCACCTCATTTTTACAACTTGTGAAAAATACCACCAATAGCATTAAAAAAATGCTAAATACACCGTGTCCGGAGGTCATCAGCCCGTTTAACCGTTTTAATTTTAGTAAATTCACACTCATAAAAATTGCGCCGCAAAGGTACTATTTACAAATCACAAATCCTGTTACTTATGCAAACCGAAAAAGTCATCGATCACATAGTAGATTGGTTAAAAACCTATGCCACAAACGCAAATATTAGTGGTTTTGTTGTAGGTATCAGTGGGGGTATTGACAGTGCAACCACATCAAGTCTTTGTGCAAAAACCGGTCTGCGTGTTTTGTGTGTAGAAATGCCCATACACCAGCCTCCTAGTCACGTCACCCGGGCTCAGGAACATATAACCCAACTTAAACAACGCTTTGCCAATGTTTCAGATGTACGTGTAAACCTAACAGATACCTTTGAGACCCTTAAATCTGCGCTTCCTATGGCGCCTGAGAGCGATGATTTATTTCTTTCGCTAGCAAATACCCGTGCACGTCTGCGTATGAGTACCCTGTATTATTTTGCAGGTTTACACAAGTACCTCGTTGCCGGAACCGGTAATAAGGTAGAAGATTTTGGAGTGGGCTTTTATACCAAATATGGCGACGGTGGTGTAGATCTGAGTCCTATCGCTGATTTGATGAAAAGTGAAGTTTACAAACTTGCAGCAGCACTTGGTGTGCCCGAAAGTATACAACAGGCAAAACCTACAGATGGACTTTGGGGCGATGACCGAAGTGATGAAGATCAAATAGGTGCCAGTTACGATGATTTGGAATGGGCTATGCTTCAGGATGAAAAAGGTAAGACTGCAGCCGACTTTGAGGGCCATAAACGAAAGGTTTATGAGATTTACAAGCGCTTCAACACAGCCAATAAACATAAAATGGAACCTATTCCCGTTTGCATTATTCCGGAGAATTTGAAGGAATAATGACGTTTAACCTGTAAATTTATTCTTACAGCGAAAAGCATTTGTATATTAGTATCTACATCCTATTTTTGAGGACAGACCTATCCAGAAGTCCCTATGATTACACTTACTATAGCAGATCATCATCCTATAATAATTGATGGTCTTTCACATATATTAAAAGAAACTCCTCACGAGATCATTGACACTATCGTTGAAGGTAAAGACCTCATCCCATCTCTGGAAGAGCAGGTGCCTGACCTCGTTGTTATGGAAATCGATATGCCTAACCTACAGGGCCTTTCGGCTATTAAAGAATTGCGCAAACTTTTCCCGGGAATCAAGATTATGGTTCTCAGTATACATCCTGAAGAAATGTATGCTTTAAGCGCCATCAAGGCTGGTGCGATGGGTTATGTATGTAAGACTGCAGCTTCTGAAGTGATACTTAAAGCATTGATACAGGTGGCCCGTGGGGGGATTTACCTCAACAACTCTCTGGTTGAGATGTTATCAAATACGGATCCTTCTAAAAATAATTCGTTGGCTTACCGGTATAAGAAACTTTCAACCCGGGAAACCGAAGTACTCAACATGCTTTCAGCAGGAAAGCGCAATAAAGACATTGCTGAAACCCTAGACATAAACGAAAAAACTGTGAGCACTTATAAAACCCGCTTGCTTAAGAAACTTGATGCGAGCAGTCTGGCAGAGCTTATTCAGCAAGCGCGCTTATTGCAAACTTCAGACCTTTAAATTACCCGGTTAAGGCGCTGGGCTATTAACTTATTGAGTTCCTGGTAATCTTTAATTTCCACCAATACATCACGTACAGATTCGTTCTGCTCCTTAATAGATTCGGCGAGTTCTTCGATTTTGCGGGTGATGTAAAAACGGCGCAGGTATAAGATGGTCTGCGAAACCATCTGAGGAATACTATGTGCCTTAAGCTTGACATAAATTTCCTGTGAATCCCAGCGGTGCAAGCTGTATTTTTCTTCTTCCAAAATAATGTCAGAAATGAGTGCTCCTTCTTCGGGCTCAACGTTGTTTATAAACTGATCTATTTTAAAGCTTTCCTGCTGTTGCATCAAAGCATCTATAATCTTCTTATAAAGCACCCGAAATCGTTCGTTAGCAAATTCAGTCTCATCTTCCTGAAGATCAAGATAAATCTTTTCATAAACATCCAGATCAAGCACAATGGGTTCTTCAATCAAATCGCCGTCTTCGGTCTCATTTACAATTACATCTTCAAATGAAACCTTTCGATTTCCGTAAAGCAATAAAAGCTCTATAAGCTTACGCTCTAAGACAAACTGACGATCAATTTTTTCGACCTTTTGGTCTTTTTGCACCACCTGCATTTCACCTTTATTAGGCTTTGCCTGCGCTCTAGCTTCCTCCTTTTTGCCAGCATTACGCATCTGAGCCAACGTATTAAAAAGTACCGCCTCATTGATATCCATAATACGGGCGCATTCCTGAACGTAGATTTCGCGCTTGATTACATCAGGAATTTTAGAGATACTTTCAACCATATCCCGAACGAGTCCGGCTTTCTTTATAGGGTCTCCCGCTGCTTCTTCAACAAGCAAAGAAGCCTTATACTGGATGAAATCTTTCGCGTTTTCTTTGAGAAAATCTTCGACTTCGGTTAAGATATGCTTACGCGAAAAGCTATCCGGATCCTCTCCTTCCGGGAAGCTGCATACCTTCACGTTCATTCCCTGTTCCAGTATAAGATCAATTCCCCTAAGCGAGGCGCGCTGACCGGCTGCATCCCCATCAAAAAGCACAGTGATATTTGGCGTCAGACGATTGATGAGCCGTATTTGCTCAGGTGTTAGGGCAGTTCCTGAAGAAGACACCACGTTCTCAATACCCAGCTGATACATTTGAATTACATCGGTATAACCTTCTACTAGATAGCAATTATCTTCTTTGGCAATAGCCTGCTTGGCGTAATATATCCCATACAGCACCTTAGACTTGTGGTATATTTCGCTTTCCGGGCTGTTGAGGTATTTTGCTGCCTTTTTATCATTACCCAAAATACGACCTCCAAAACCCAAAACCCTTCCGCTAAGCGAATGTATCGGGAACATTACGCGGCCTTTAAAGCGATCAAATTGCTTTTCCTCTTTTACAATGCTGAGCCCTGTTTTTTCTAGAAATTCCAGTTTATAGCCTTTGCGCAAAGCTTCACTGGTGAATGCTTCCCATTGATCTGGTGAATAGCCGAGTTGAAATTTTGCAATGGTCTCATCAGTAAAACCGCGCTCCTTAAAATAAGTCAGTCCTATTGCCTTACCTTGTTCCGTTTTTAGTAAGGTTCTGTGAAACCAGTCGCGGGCAAACTCAGACACCACATACATACTCTCCCGTTCGCCGGCGAGTTCTTTTTGCTCATCGGTCTGCTCGGTTTCCTCGATTTCAATATTGTATTTTTTGGCCAGGTATTTTATAGCTTCAGGGTAGGTGAAATGCTCGTGCTCCATTAAGAATGCGACTGCATTACCTCCTTTACCACTGGAGAAATCTTTCCAGATTTGCTTTACGGGAGATACCATAAAACTGGGTGTTCGCTCGTCAGAAAACGGACTTAAACCCTTGAAATTGGAACCCGATTTTTTTAACTGTACAAAATCACCAATTACCTCCTCTACACGGGCGGTCTCAAACACGTTATCTATGGTAGTCTTTGAAATCAAAAGCGTAGTTAATTTTTCGGTTAATCGTAAATTGGAGTTTGCTTTCTGCTAAAGATAAAACAGGGATGCAAATTTACTACAATAAAAACTCCTGAACGATTTGAAACACGGCTGAAAAATTATTTTCAAACATCACGCAACCAATTACTTAAACCGGCATCTAACTTATAAACCACATTATGAGAACACTACTAGTTATTGCGATAGGCGTTTTTGCAGGCTTGATGACTTCTTGTGATCCTGAAGAGGAATCAACACAGCAGCAAGATCTCGCATCTCTAAATGAACTGCTTTTAGAAATTGAACTTTTAGCAAGTAGCAAAGATTGCTCAGATGCTGCGGAATGGGATTTTACAGGCATCGGTAATAAGGTCTGCGGAGGATATACCGGCTTTATTGCCTACCCGAAAGATATTGATACCGATCTCTTATTCCGAAAAATTGAAGAGCATATAGAAGCTCAAACTATCTATAACCAAAAATGGGGGATTGCCAGTGACTGTGCTATAACAGTTGAACCTACCAGTGTGATTTGCCAAGAAGGTAAGGCGGTTTTAACGTATTGAAGCTTTAGAGTTCACTGTATTTTAAAGATTAAAGCCCTGGTAACTTCAAAAGAAGTTATCAGGGCTTTATTGATTGCGCTTGCGGGCTTTGACTATGCTGAAAGCACTAATCCATATCAAATCGCAAACCTACCGAGAAGTTACGCTCTTCAATAGGATTATCTTTAAAGATAGGGTTGAGATCGTACTTGACATATAGGGCGGTATCACCAAAAGCCAGGTAGCCACTGATACCATAAATAAAATTATTGGTATTAAAATTCTGCTTGAATTTATCTTTACGCTCATCGCCGTTTTCCTCATACTTCAACTTTTGGATGGTCAGTAAATTGAAACCAGCATATCCACCCAAACCTAGTTTAAACTGGTCTTTTGTAGAATACCTGATGTAATTGTCACCAGTGCGTTTAGTTGAAGGTCCTATTTCAAAATGTACCGGAAACACCAGATGATCCATTCTGAATTTTGACTTATCAAGATTTATAGGATACGTTTCTAAAACAGTCTGCTCGCCATCTTCTACAAAATACTGATTATTGTCTAGCTTAAGACCGTTAAACATAAAGCTGAAACCGTATTTCAATCTAAGAAAATTGGTGTTATCAAACACCCGGGTTTTCCAGGCAATACCAAGTTCAAAAAACCGACTCCCTCCTATTTTATAAGGTGAATCGTTAAGCGAACGACCATCACTAAGGGCATTGTTGAAACCAATACCTAATACGAGGTCTGAGGTGGTACGACGATCATAAACAACTTCTTCCTTGTCACTGCCCAATTTTAATTTTTCTTTTCCAATAAAAATTCCAAAAACTGAATCGTCTTCGATAGAATCTTCGTTGCGCTCCAGCAAGTCGATTTTGCTTTCAATAATCGCAAGCTTGTCTTCGATGTTTCGGGCGTGTTTGGTCGCCGCTTCTTTCTTCAAAAGATCAGCCTCTTCTTTGCTGATTTCCCCATTTTCAAAGCGTTTGTTGATGGCAAGCACTTCAATTTTCAGCGCCTGCTTCTCATCAATAACTACCTGCTCTTTCTGGGCATTTAATTGCTCAATAGTTTCTGATCTGGTCTCGCTCTGAGCCTGAATTTTTGGGGTCGCAAATCCCAAAACTGCGATACATAGTAAAATTAAAGTTCTCATAATGTTTAGTTTAGTTTCAGGTCACCTCCCTCCGCCGAAAGGGCGGAGAGCAGTTTCCCAAAGATTGATGAATGAATGTATGTTAATCGTTGCGCGAAGCCACAGCCTCTCGCGCTTTAAGAAAGCCTTCTTTAAGCGCTTCAAAAACGCGGTCCTTAAAAGATGGGTCGAGTTCTTCTTCGACCTCGTAAAGCAAGGCTTCTGCACTTACCGCATTGCGGTCACTGCCAAGTATTTGTTCCGAAATAATATCGCGTTGTGCATCACGCAGTAATTTGTCGATTTCGGCATCTGTATAGGCTACACCTGCATTTTGCTGCTCTGTGATATTGTTTAAAAGCTTTTCAACTTCAGCATCTACTTGTTGCTGAACCGGCTCTTCAAGCGGTTTAGTTTCTGCCAACGCTTTATTCGTATTTTGATCAAACTCTTTAAAAGTCTTTTCTGCTGCAGGATTCTGATTTTCAACTACTGTCTTTTCTTCTGAAACCACATGCTCCTGAGGTAAAAGCTGTTCTGTTTGCGGTTGAAAAAGTTCTTGTTGTAGCTTGTTTTGCTCTACCGGTTCTTCAGGTGGAGCTGCCACAACCGGGTTTTGGTTTATTTCAGGATTTATAAAAAGAAACTTTCCGGCCAGAATTAAAATCCCGATAAATCCTGCAGCTACTAACCAAACCGCGTATCCCTTTTTAGTTTTCCGCTTTGCGGAAGTATCTAAACGCTGCTCAATGCGTTCCCAGGCTGAAGCCGAAGGTTTAAGTTCGCGCTGCTCCAGTTTTTCTCTAATATTTTCTTCAAATTTTACCGGTGCCATAGCTGTAGGTATTAAATTCTTTCAATTTTTGCTGAAGCAGCTTGCGGGCTTTAAATAACTGACTTTTTGAAGTGTTCTCTGAAATATTCAGTTTTTCTGCGATTTCCTGGTGCTTATAACCTTCTACCGCGTACATCACAAAAACGACACGATAACCTTCGGGCAATGCATCAATCAACGCCTGAATCTCTTCAACTTCCAGATTGCTATCCTGTGGACTGTACGTCACATCGTCACATTCCTGATCGTAGTCTGTAAACTTCATTTTCTGAACCTTGCGCAGATATGAAATAGACTCATTGACCATAGTACGTCTTATCCAACCCTCAAAGCTACCTTCATCCCTAAATGTATGCAGGTTCTGAAAAACCTTCAAAAAGCCGTTGCACATCGCTTCTTCGGCCTGCATGATATCACTTAAATACCTTCTGCAGACACTGAGCATTTTAGGCGCGTGAATTTCATACAATCTTCGCTGAGCCTCGCGATGCCCATTTGCCGCTTTTTTGATAAGCTGTTTTTCGTTATTGAAGAATGTAATGACTTTCACAAAACCTGTTATTTAGTAAGCCTGAATTTTAATTTGCACTTTATCAAGCTGCTTTCATATATAGAGACGCAGGAAATTCGAAAATGGTTGCCTGAGGTATGAAAATAATTACAATAAATTTAAAAACTGACTGAATATCAATAATTTAAAATTTAAAAAAATTACTTTTTTCGTTCAATCACGTAGTTCACCATCAGGATAAGGGATTCTTTGTAGGGTGAGGCAGGGTATTTTTTGAGCAGGTTTAGCGCTTCCTGCTGTAAGGCTTTCATTTTGGTAACCGCATAATCCAGACCTCCTATTTCTTTCACATAAGCGATGACTTCGTTTACTCTGGTTTTATCCTTATTGTGATTCTTAACCGAATTGATGAGCCATTTACGCTTTTCAGGAGTACTGTTGTTTACCGCATAAATAAGCGGCAAAGTCATCTTTTGTTCTTTGATATCAATACCGGTAGGCTTCCCGATGCGTTGCGTACCATAATCAAATAAATCATCTTTAATCTGAAACGCCAGACCGATGAGTTCACCAAATTTGCGCATATTCTCCACCTCTTTTTTGCTCGCGTGAACCGCACAGGCGCCCATAGCACAACAGGCTGCGATTAAAGTCGCCGTTTTTTGGCGGATGATTTCAAAGTAAATGTCTTCGGTGATATCCAGCTTACGGGCTTTTTCGATTTGTAGCAATTCGCCCTCGCTCATCTCCCGTACTGCCACTGAAATTATTTGAAGTAAATCAAAATCTTCGTTGTCAATGGAAAGTAACAATCCTTTTGAGAGCAGAAAATCACCAACCAGAACCGCAATCTTATTTTTCCAAAGGGCATTAAGGCTGAAAAAACCACGCCGGCGGTAACTGTCGTCCACCACATCGTCGTGCACAAGCGTTGCAGTATGTATCAATTCTATAACCGAAGCTCCACGGTAGGTGCGGTCGTTGAGACGCTCATCGCCCAGCATTTTGGCTACCAGAAACACAAACATAGGCCGCATTTGCTTGCCTTTTCGGTTTACAATAAAATGCGTGATGCGGTTGAGCAGGGGTACTTTTGATTTCATCGAAAGCGAGAACTTTTGCTCAAAAAGTTCCATTTCGTGCGCAATAGGCTGCTTAATTTGTTCGACTACTTTCAATTCCGATTTCTATTGTTATTTAAATTGCTCTAATTAGCCATTTTTATTTGCCAGCTGTCCGCAGGCTGCATCAATATCTTTACCTCTTGAGCGACGTACGGTAACGGTTATACCGCGATCTTCAAGCTTGGCTACGTAACGATTAATCGCTTCGGGATCTGCCTGTTGAAACTGGCCATCATCAATGGGATTGTACTCAATGAGATTAACCTTGCTGGGTACTGCCAGGCAAAAATCAATCAGGGCTTCAATATCCTTATCCTGATCGTTAATCCCACGCCACACCACATATTCATAGGTAATGCGCTTTTTAGTCTTCACATACCAGTATTGCAGGGCTTCTTTGAGTTCGTGCAAAGGCATTTGCTCATTAAAAGGCATAATATCGGTTCGCACCTCGTCTAAAGCCGAATGCAGAGAAACTGCAAGCTTAAACTTCACCTCATCATCAGCCATTTTCTTTATAATCTTGGGCACACCCGAAGTAGAAACGGTAATACGTTTCGGCGACATATTGAGACCATCTGGAGCAGTGATTTTTTCAATGGAAGCTACGACGTTTTTGTAATTCATCAGCGGCTCACCCATTCCCATAAACACAATGTTTGACAAAGGGCGGTTGTGATACAAACGGCTTTGCTGATCAATCGCCACTACCTGATCAAAGATTTCATCAGGATTTAAATTACGCATACGCTTTAAACGCGCAGTTGCACAAAACTTACAGTTAAGACTACATCCTACCTGTGATGAAACGCAAGCCGTGGTACGTGATGCAGTAGGAATCAATACCGATTCAACCGTTAGACCATCATGTAATTTTACAGCATTCTTTATCGTACCGTCATTACTGCGCTGCATCTGATCTACCTTGATGTGATTGATCACAAAATGGGTGTCGAGAAAGCTTCGGGTTTCTTTTGAGAGATTGGTCATATCCTCAAAAGCGTGCGCTCCTTTAGTCCACAACCATTCATAAACCTGGTTTCCGCGAAAGGCTTTTTCGCCCTGTTCCACAAAAAAATCACGCAATTCTTCGCGTGATAATGCCCGTATATCTTTCTTACTGTCTTTCACGCTGCAAAGTTACCAATTAAGAGGCTGTTAGCTTAAATTCCTTTTAAACTTTTAGCAATAAACTACCTCAGGATAACCCCACAAGGTATCCCAAGTAAAAAAAGCCTTGATTTCTGGGTAATCTCCGAAGTATTATACCCTTTGGCGGAGCCAAAAAAAATCCCCGATATAGCATACCGGGGATTTTTTGAAACTCTAATTTTATTTAGATTTAGATGATAAGCATCGCATCACCGTAGCTGTAGAATTTGTATTTCTCTTTTACAGCAAGCTCGTAAGCCTCTTTCATAAACTCATGACCTGCAAAAGCAGACACCATCATCATAAGCGTTGACTTAGGCGTATGGAAATTGGTAATCATACAATTTGCAATACTGAAATCGTAAGGAGGGAAAATGAATTTGTTGGTCCAGCCGCCAAACTCATTCAAGGTATGGTTTGAGCTTACTGCACTTTCTAAAGCACGCATAACTGTAGTACCTACGGCACAAACTCTTCGGTTTTCACCGATTGCTTTATTGATCACCTGAGTTGCAGGTTTATGTATAAAGGCTTCTTCGCTATCCATTTTATGCTTGGAAAGATCTTCAACCTCAACCGGGCTAAAGGTTCCTAAACCAACGTGAAGTGTAACTTCGGCAAAATTCACCCCTTTTATTTCAAGACGTTTAAGCAAGTGTTTGCTAAAGTGCAAACCGGCAGTTGGCGCAGCGACAGCACCTTCTTCTTTTGCGAAGATTGTCTGGTAACGCTCTGCATCTTCGGGCTCTACCTCACGCTTGATGTATTTAGGAAGCGGAGTTTCACCCAATTCAGTCAATTTATTTCTGAATTCCTGATAGGAACCGTCGTATAAAAAGCGTAAGGTTCTACCGCGGCTGGTGGTGTTGTCAATAACTTCAGCAACCAAACTCTCATCATCACCAAAATACAGCTTGTTCCCAATACGTATCTTACGTGCAGGATCTACAAGTACATCCCATAGACGGGTTTCTGAATTCAATTCGCGTAATAAAAACACCTCGATGCGGGCACCGGTTTTTTCTTTATTACCGTAAAGACGAGCGGGAAAAACCTTGGTATTGTTAAGCACCATTACATCTTCGGGCTCAAAATAATCAATAAGGTCTTTGAATAACTTATGTTCTATTGTTTTTGTCTTGCGGTTAAGAACCATTAAGCGTGCTTCATCCCGGTTTTCTGCAGGATATTCAGCCAACAATTCTTTTGGCAAATCAAAATTGAAATTTGAAAGTTTCATTCCCATGAGCGGTCTTTTTAAGGTATTTAAAATAGCGTGCAAATATACAACCTCAGGGTAGGGGTTGTCAAGTAAAACAGCGTTTAATTTGTGACGCAGCGACTTATACCCGAAGCATCAGGTATTTTAAGGCTTTAGCCGAAGAAATCAGAGCTCGCTTATTTCAAAACCTAACGATTTCAGGTCATTCCAATAATCGGGATAGGACTTATTTACCACTTCAGCATCTTCAAAAACGATAGGTACACGCAATGCCATTGGCGCAAAGGCCATTGCCATACGATGGTCCTGATAGGTTTTTATAATAACATCTCCCTGATAGTTTGTTCCGGGTTTAAGATGCAAAGAATCATTAGTCACCGTAATCTCAGCGCACAGCTTAGTAAGCTCTGCTTTTAAAGCCTCAAGACGATCAGTTTCCTTTATTTTGAGGGTATGAAGACCGGTTAACTCACAACCAATACCCAGACCATAGCAAGTCACTGCTATGGTTTGCGCAATGTCTGGACTATTTGCAAGATCAAAAGAAACTCGTTTAGATTTAGGTGCCTTTGTTTTTTTCAGCAGAATTTCATTCTCTAAAAAAGTGGTTTCCACGCCGAGTTCCGTGTAAATTTCGGCCAGTGCCGAATCGCCCTGCAGACTGTTTTTCTTATAGCTTGATAATTTCAGCTCTGCTGAATCACATAGCGCCGCAAGGCTGTAATAATAGGAAGCGCTACTCCAGTCAGACTCTACGACCATTTCTTTCACTTCTACCGAAGTTACAGGCTTGATCGTAATGATTTGCCCTTCAAAAGTACTTTCAATTCCCAACTGGGTAAGTAAAGACCGGGTCATCTCAATGTAAGGCACCGATGTTATTTTCCCGATGAGTTCGATTTCAATCCCGTTAGGCATTGAAGCACCCACCATCATCAAAGCCGAAATGTACTGACTGCTTACATTAGCCTCAAGAGCCACTTTGTTCTGTTCCAGTTTTTTACCCTTAATCAAAAGCGGCGCAAAGCCTTCATTCTTTACGTAGGAGATATCTGCTCCCAGGCTGTTAAGCGCATTTACGAGAAGACCAATAGGCCGTTCCTGCATACGACTGCTCCCGGTAAGTAGGGTCTCGCGCCCCTCATAAGCCGCAAAATAAGCAGTTAAAAAACGCATAGCTGTACCCGCGTGGTGAATATCAACTGTTTTTTCGGTCGACGCGAGCGCCTGTTGCATCATATCACTGTCTTCACTATTAGACAGGTTTTTAATTTCGAAATTACCAAAAAGCGCCTGTAAAAGAAGTAGACGGTTACTTTCACTTTTGGAGCCGGTAATACGTACGGTTCCTTTGAGTTCGGGTTGTTTTTGCTGAAGTTTTAAAATCAAAATGCAGTTATAAAGGTCGTGGTTGTTATTTTAATTTGGTATTTGCGTGATGCCTGTCGTGATCCCTTTTGGTTTTGAGATCCAATTTCTTATCGAAGGCTTCCTGAAGATCGATTCCGGTTTGATTGGCCAGGCAAAGCACTACAAAAAGAACATCGGCGAGTTCTTCGCCCAAATCTTTGTTCTTATCGCTTTCTTTTTCACTTTGTTCCCCGTAACGACGGGCTATGATACGAGCCACCTCACCTACTTCTTCGGTGAGTTGAGCCATATTGGTAAGTTCGTTAAAATAACGTACTCCGTGGGCTTTTATCCATTCGTCAACGGCTTTCTGAGCGTGATCAATCTTCATAAAAAGGGATATTAGTAGTGCGCTAAATTAAGGCAAAGCGCCCAACTATCCCATTTTTAAGACCGGCAAATACTGAAATCTATAGGGTTTAAACCTTTTCTAATACCACCTTTTCGTTTTCCTTATCTACCCGAAGTTTGAAAAACTCTTTTAGGGACTCGTAGTATTCTACTGGAATGATGTGCTTTTTTAGCTTAAAACGCATCATTACCTGCAGTATGCCGTTATTTTCTGCGATGGAATAAAAGAACGTACCGGAATCATCAGGCAAACCTAAATTGGTGCTTTCTGGCAAGGAAGAAACTTTATATCCCTGAGGCAATTCCATATTAATTGTAATGTCTTTTGAAAACGGATAGTCAAATGAGATAGGAAACTGGCGCGTATCTGATTTAAACGGATTTTCTGACAATCGCAAAAACCCAAGTGGACTCACAAAAATCTTGTTTCCTACCCGATCTACACCGCGTTCAACTTTAAAATTGAACGACCTTACTATAGGAATATTCAGGTCTTCTACCCCTTCAAGATTATAATCTAACATTTCACTTATACCAAATCTTTCTATCTCCTCATCTTCCCATTCAGACTTATCGTATGCAAAATAGCGATGTCGCAAATTAAGGGCTTCCAGACTGCTTAGGCGTTCTTTGTATTCACCTTCAAGAATTCCTTCCTCAGTTAAAGAAACCTTTAAAAAAGCTGTCGAAGCAGGTGCAATATTTTCAAATAAATCAATCTCCTGTGATACGCCCTGAAAACTAACCATGCGTCCCGTCCAATTATAAACTCTGTTAGGAAGTATGTTTGGACTGCTCATTTTATCGGTTGCATCGAGAAGAATAATTTTACCCTTGTTTCTTACCCCGGCAATGACGTAGTTATAACCTTCCAAAGTAGGGTATAAAGGAATGCCGTATTGTTTTGAACTTAAGAGCACCGGGTATACTTCAAACCCGCATTCCTTAAGTAATGCAATGAGGATTAAATTGATCTCAGCCACACTGCCCGAGCCTCTTTCATAAGCTTCATCCAGTTCATCTTCAGCGTATTTTCCATATTCTCCATCCCAGGTCATTCTGGTTTTGACGTGATCTAAAATAAATTCTATTTTTTCGTGATCACTAAGTTTTTTGGCAAAAATACTCTCCTTAATACCCTTTAAAAATCGGGTCCGCTCAAGCCGGTCTCCGAAACGGGAATCTTTAAAAATAGTACGGGCTACTTCATCCCAGGTAGTGGCGTACTCCTTTTTATTACCTCGGTTAAATTCTGTAGAAATCAACTCATAGATTACGCTCATTCGGTAGCTGCGAGGGTTAGTCACAAAAATTTCATCTTTTAGGGCGGGTACATTTTCCTTTTCATAAACAGCAACAAGTTCGGAAAATGACAATCGTGCACTTCTGGAATTTTGGGTACTGGTACCGTAACCTCCTTGCATATTATAATTCACCCCTAGCGTACGCTTTTCAATTTTCTCTTCGGGCTGCACCTCAAAGTAGCCTCTTCGTATCCTTCTAAACGTAAAAGCCCCCGGTGTTCTAATGGTGGCGTGATAAGCCATAACGGGTATATCTTCCTGAAAAACAAGATCGTCTACCTTATAGAAAGGTGAGACTGTCTTATAACCCCATTCTACAACAGAACCCACTTTGGCATTAGGCATTGTAAAGGCTGTCTCATCAAAATGCTCGGATACTTCACGCTCAAAAATGGCTGATTCGTCAAGCTTTTCCACGTCAATCTTGCCATTTTCCAGGTTGTAAGTGTTACCCCAAACTTTGGTTACAAATTCTTTGCTTTCGTCGCGTTTGTAAGAACTGATCTTCTTGGTAGCATAATCCAATCCTGCTTTATCGAGAATCTTAATACGCTCTGTAAACTCATTGATAATGATAAAGCCATCTCTATCTGTATAATCGAAATAGGTCTCCCTATGCTTATTGAGATAAACAGCGGCTGCTGAAGTATCTTTTTCATAAATGGTCATCTTCAATTGCTCTTCAGAAACTTTATCTAAAGGGCTTTTTTGACTGTACGCTTCGACTGAAAACAAAACTCCAAGGCACAATAGCGCAGTGTAAAACCTATACCAATTCAAATCTTCTATATTTTTATTAAAACTACTTTTTCGTTTTCTTTAGAAACCACCATAGTGTAGAACTCTTTTAAGCCCTTATACAGATCAGGAGTGATTATAGAGCTGTTAATCACCATTTCTGTCGAAACCTGAATGGTATTGTTCGTACTCGAAATGAGGTATTTAAATGAACCCATATCGTCCCCAAAAGTGTAAATCCCGTTTTCCGGTAAAGTTTCTACATTGTAACCTTCAGGTAGTTTAATGGTGATTATGTACCTGTCTTTCCAAGGGTATCCAAAATCTACAGGATGCTGTCGCTGCTCAGACTTAAAGGGTGTTTCCTGACTTGCCAAATGCATTAACGGACTGATAAACACCTTGTCTCCCACACGCTCAACGCCATTCTCCATCGCAAAATCATAACTTACCTGAACAGGCTCGTAAGGGTTCTCCAGATTTTTTATTTCTATTTTGTTAAGCTCAATACCAGAGTATTTCTCCTCAAAAGCCTCTAACTGCTCCTGCTCATCCTTACCCCCAAGATTTTTGCGATGACGCAAGCCGTAATGCCCTGTAAATTGACTTCTCACTTTAGTATTCAATGCAAAATTTTCATCAATTTCAGCATTTACCATAGTGTTTTCCAGTGCATGACTACTTGGGTTTAGACTTACCCATCCCGAAGTACCATCTTCACGAATTAGTCTGCCATTCCAGTTTAACAAGCCCTCCTCAAGTAGATTAACTGCTCCAATTTTATTAGTGGCATCCATCAACAACACATTTCCATCTAAAACCACCCCGGCAATAACATGGTTAAAACCATTGCGGGTAGGAAATATAGGAATACCGTTATCACGTGTACTTAGAATTACGGGATTTGCATCGAGCCCGGCGTAACGTAGCATATTAACCAGATTCAGATTGATGTCTCCGCTATTTCCAGATCCGTTCTTATAAGCACTTCGGGTGCCCTCATCTGCATAAATACCCAAATAACCATTCCAAGTCATTCTTCGTTTTGCGTACTCAAAAATGCGCACAAGTTTCTCTTTAGAATCGCTTACTCCTCGCAGGATTTCATCTATATCATCATCAAAATAGCGGTCACTCTTAAGCTGACCTCCAAAATTTTCAGAGTCATAGATCGTTTTACAAACTGCCTCCCAACTGCTGGTAACTGTTTCAATGGGTTCGTTGGGAAATTTAGTATACGAAAGTTCGAAACTTACAGCTGCTCTGTAGTTGTCAATATTTGACGAGAAGGCTTCTTCTCGCATAGCAGGTACATCCTCCACCTTGATTGAATAGGTTTTATTCATCAAATCAATACTTTGTGACTGTAAAGTCCCCCTGCTTCCTCCCTGAAGCCCTGCGCTATAGGCGCCTACCCGAGAAGTAAAGTTAATTTTATCTGCCTTGTTTTTTTCCTGTATATCCAAAGGAAATAAACCTTTGCGATGCAACTGAAAAACCAGCCACTCAGGACTTTCAAAAGTCAGTTCTGCCTTATTAACCGGAATTTCCTCCTGAAACCTGATTTTATCAATCGTTGACAAATAAGGGGAGAAAAACTTGTATCTAAATTCAACAATGCAGCCTGGCTGAAGATTTGGCATGGTGAATTTTTCTACATTAAAATTCTTGCTGCGTTCTTCCTTGAAAATTCCGTCATTACCCAATTTATACTCTTCTATTTTTCCATTTTCAAGTGTATAGGTAACGGCTCTTAAATTGGAGACGTTTTCATCTTTGGCTCCTCCAACAAAAACGGGGATAACGTGTGTTCCCCAGTCAAAACCATCTTTGTTATAGATTTTTATGCGCTGAAAAATTTCAGTAGTCAGGGTAAAACCGTCATTAGGCGAATACTCGATGTGCGAGTATTGCTCCCTGTAAAGAACAGCCGCATTAGCATCAGGGTCTTTAGGATGAGCTTCTTCCTGCAATTCTTCTTCTGAAACTTTACCAAATCTAAAATCCTGGCCATAAATCAAAGCGTTAAGCATCAATAAGACAGCTAATGTAATTTTTCGCATATTCTATAATTTTTCGATAAATAATTTCTGATTGTCTTCTCGCACCACATTTTTGTAGAAATCGCGGTAAGCTTCATAGGCATCAACGGCATAGCTGCCTTCGTTTAATTTGAAAATTCGTTTGTAATTAACGGTATCACCTTCAACATGTATTTCGGTTTTGTAGCTGGCAAAGTCTTCTTCTAAGGCAACTGGTTCTGCAATTGCTCCCAACTTATATCCTTCCGGGATTTTGAAGGTGATTTCGTGTTGACGTATATGGCCTCTTAGGATTACAAAATCAGATTTTCGGTCTGTATAGCGGGGCGGAATCATCTCGTTAGACCAGGAAAATGGGTTTATTTTTGCCAGAAAATCGTCTCCTATTTTTGAGGCATAATTGCGAGCATTAAGTTTTAGATGCTCTTCATACATCACCCGATCCCGGTCATTCTGTAATTTAATATCTGAAACAGAAAGACTTTTTATACCTGAAAAGTTTTCGTAATAATGATCACTAAGGTCTTTCTGATCTTTACTTTCTAAACTCATTTTTGAGGAATAGAAAATTCCCTTTGAAGTTTCGGTATAATCTCCCTGTAGATTTCCTTCTGCATCCAATTCTATATGAGCCACAATCTGCTCAAAATTATCTTCCTGATTGTACTTTGTGGTGCGTGCCAGTTTACCGCCCTCTGGGGTAAGCAAAAGCACATCTCGATCGTCTGTAAATGTACCCATATAACCAAAAGGGCTCTGCTGGCTGGTACATTCTAAAAATTTAATCTCGTCCCCCAACTGCACTCCCAAAATAACGTGATTGCCTTGCATGGCTACTACGTCTGTGTCTAGTGATTCCTTATCAGGATCACCATATAATACGGTATAATACGACTTGACTCCAACAGCATTAAGCAAACTTTGCATATAGTTACTTAAGGCTTTACAATCGCCATAGCTCAGACGGTGCACATCTGCCGCAGGCATAGGTTTCCAGCCACCTATCTCAACCTGAACGCTGATATAGCGCACTTTATCCTGAAGGTATTGATATACCGCTTTTACTTTTGCTTCATCATCAGGTAAATCTTTGACCAGGTTTTGCACTTCGGTAATAACTGACGCATCGAGTTGCTGGGTGTCTTTAATCAAATCATCATACATCCACTTGCCAAATGCTTCCCAGGTTCCTCCCACCCCAGGCACACCAGCTAGATAGAATTTGTCAAAATAGGCTTTTACTCGTGGAACACGCTTATCAAGAGCAGGGGATTTATACTCGTAAGACACGGGTTTTATATCGCGAGCAATCCAAACAGACTGCTCAGGTGTTTTTATATATTCAATATCATAACCTTCAAAATTTGTGGCTTTAACATGAAGGCTATCTTCAGGTTTATGTATGATTGAATATTTAGAATATTGAGTCCCACTATCGTAGGTAAAGACAGGCATCCAGGGCCTGACAAAAGCTGTGGTTTCTGAAACGCTTTCTGCAGTAAAACGAATCGTAAAGGGATACCTTGTAGGAGTATAATCTAAAACAAGAACCCGATTATCAGCATAGAGTGTACCCCCGTCTACTGCACTATAATCTTTAAAATCCCGCTTTTTAATTTTCTCCTGCTCATTACCCATCAAATCGTAGATAATGGCTTCGATATCGGTAACTTTTGAATTATTGTCGTATCCCGCAATGGCCCTCACATCACGCATACCGGTTTTATTGTAAACCGTCACGACACGATCTATTGTAGTTTTTAATTTTCCCTCATCAGAGAAATCGAGGGTAATGTCTTCAAAACGCAATACGCTATCTGCGCCCTTTGAAAGTGCAGAATCTACACTCAAAGCGGAAAAATCTTCTTGGTTTTGACTAAATGCTAGTAGGGGGGTAACAAATAGGAATAAGGCTAACGTTCTAATCATCATAAGAAAGTTGCCAATATACTAAAATATTGTTAAAAGCTATTCTTTATTTTTTGAATCTATAAAAATTGTCACTGGCCCATCATTTACAAGAGCCACTTTCATATCTGCTCCAAAAACTCCGGTTTTGACCTGCTTGTGTAATTTTTTAGAGAGTTCGCTGTGGAATTTTTCATACAGAGGTATAGCCAAATCAGGCTTTGCAGCTCTCAAGAACGAAGGTCTGTTTCCCTTCTTGGTAGAAGCAAAAAGTGTAAACTGACTTATCAATAAAATTTCACCATCCTGATCGAGAACACTTTCATTCATTAATCCCTCAGCATCGCTAAAAACACGCAAACCGCAAATTTTTGAAGTGAGCCATTGGATATCGTCTTCCGTATCCTCCTCCTCTATCCCGAGTAAAACTAAAAATCCCTTTGCTATTTTACCGGTTATAACATTATCTACAGTTACTGAAGCTTCGCTGACACGTTGAATAATTACTCGCATTAAATTTCTTAAATTTTTAAAGATTGGAATCGTAATTAGTCCTTCTGTAGTTTTCATCATCACCTTCGAGAATCTGGCGATAGCTTTGATATCTCGACCAGTATAATTTATCTTCTTCTAAAGCAGCTTTTACAGCGCAATGCGGTTCTTCGAGATGCAGACAATTATTAAACTTACACTGATCTTTCAGTTCAAAAAATTCAGGGAAATAATCGCCAACTTCTTCCCTTTCCATATCAACCACACCAAAACCTTTTATTCCAGGCGTGTCGATAATTCGTGCTCCAAAATCAAGATCAAACATTTCGGCAAAGGTGGTGGTATGTTGCCCCTGCATATGTTGATCACTAATGGCCTTGGTCTTCAAATCTAACACAGGCTCAATAGCATTAACTAAAGTAGATTTACCAACCCCGCTATGACCAGAGAAAATGCTGGTTTTATTCAACATCAGTTCTTTTACCTGATCAACATTTTTACCCGTCAATGCTGAAACACCTATACAGGTATACCCGATCTCCCGGTACATATCGGCTAAATATTTTACTTCGCCAAATTCTTCATCGCTTAAGGTATCAACTTTATTAAAAAGCAGGACTGCCTCGATATGATAAGCTTCACAGGTGACTAGAAAACGGTCTATAAAAGCAGTAAATGTAGGTGGGTTATTTAGCGTAATGACCAAAAAACATAAATCAACATTGGCGGCAATGATGTGGGTCTGCTTGGAAAGATTAACCGACTTACGAATGACGTAGTTCTCGCGATCTTCAATGTCTTTTATGACACCTGTAACTGCATCACTGGTTTGCTCCAGCTCAAAAATCACCTTGTCGCCCACAGCCACCGGATTGGTACTTTTAATCCCTTGAATTCGGAAACGCCCTTTTATACGGCAATCGTAGAACGTGCCATCTTCGGCCTTGACGCTATACCAGCTTCCGGTTGATTTGTAAACGGTTCCTTTCAAATGGTATTTTTACTATTTTAGAAATGTAAAACTACTTTATTTTAAATGAATCAAATTCCTTAAACCTCAAATTCCTATTATGAAAAAATCTACGTTCTTATTTTTATTGTTTGTAAGCTTTAACCTGAGCCTGATTGCCCAGGTTTTTGAGTATCAAACGGTAACCGTTATTGAATCAATTATTCCCAATGGTCTGGGCAGATCACGTATGATCTCAACGCTTGAAAGCCGGAATTATAAAGAATTTACCTCAGAACGTTCTGAAGAAGACGATTCTCGCAATAAGTCAGACCGAAGCGATATTCGACTTAAGAATTTTGAAGAGACCAAACTTTTAAACTTCTTCAACATAGGCGGCATTCGTTTTCAAAATATCGCGGCTAATGATGCTGTTGTGACTTCAAAAATAAATGCCATGGCCGAAGAAGGCTGGGAGCTCGCTTTTGTAAATAGCGGAGTTGAAAGTTATGGCGGTGATGGTGATGAAAATGGTATTTATGTTACCCGATACATCTTTAAAAGAGCAAAACAGGAATAAAAAAAGGCGCTCAGTGAGCGCCTTTTTTTATGAGCTTAAATCCTAAGCTTCCTCCATTCTGGAGATTTTTTTCTGGTGGTTGATTGACTCCTGGTGAATCGCTTTAAACACACGAAGAATAAATTCTTCACTCAGGTTGTGTTGTTCTCCTTCAAGAATCATCGCTCCAAGGATCTCATTCCAACGCTTAGATTGTAAAATCGCTACGTTATTTTGCGTTTTCAGTTCCCCGATTGCATCGGCGATTTTCATACGCTTCCCAAGACTTTCAATCAACTGATGGTCTACCACATCAATCTGAGTACGTAGGGTATTTAGCTTATTATTAAATTCTGCCGCAGTACCTTCTTCCTTACGGATTTTAAGGTCTTTCATAATCTGAACCAAAGTAGATGGTGTGATTTGCTGCTTGGCATCACTCCATGCATTGTCTGGATCGTAATGGGTTTCTACCATAATCCCATCATAGTTCAAATCAAGACCGGTCTGGCACAAATCAAAAATGATATCACGACGCCCTGCAATATGCGATGGATCAAGAATTAATGGAAGATCCGGGAATTTATTCTGAAGATCTACAGCCAATTGCCACTCTGGATTGTTACGGTATTTGGTCTTTTCATAAGTAGAAAAACCTCTGTGAATCACACCAAGATTTTTCACGTCTTGCGTGTAGAAACGCTCTACAGCTCCTAACCAAAGTGCCAAATCCGGGTTAACCGGGTTTTTAATCAGAACTACCTTATCGGTACCTTTCAAAGCTTCTGCAATCTCCTGAATATTAAATGGAGAAACTGTAGTACGGGCACCAATCCATAAAATATCGATGTCATGCTTAAGCGCAAGCTCAACGTGATTTGGGTTTGCTACCTCAGTCGTGGTAAGCATTCCGGTTTCTTCTTTGGCTTTTTGCATCCACTTCAGACCCAAAGCACCTACACCCTCAAACATTCCGGGACGGGTACGTGGTTTCCAGATACCTGCTCTAAAAACAGTTGCATCAGTGTCTTTAAGCTCGTGTGCGATTTTAAGCACCTGCTCTTCAGTTTCTGCACTACATGGACCGGCTATTACAAGCGGGTGGTCCAGATTGAATGCATCTAACCAGTTTCTAAGTTCTTTCTTATTTTCCATATTCAACAAATTTACAGCTTTTAGCCGGTTACGATAATCCTTTAAGAATTGATTTTATGTGGTTTGTATTGTGCATTTCGTTATAAACCTCCTCAAAATCATCTGCTTCGAGAACGTTTTTAAAATGCGTTAAATTATTTATATACTCTGTCAAGCTTTCAAGCACATTGGCCTTATTTTCTTTAAAAATGGGCGTCCAGGTAGCCGGGTTACTTTTGGCCAGGCGCACGGTAGAAGCAAAACCACTACCCGCCATATCAAAAATATCCTTCTCATTTTTCTCCTTTTCAATCACAGTTTTACCCAGCATAAAACTACTTATGTGTGATAAATGCGATACATACGCAATATGCTTATCGTGTGAATGCGGATTCATATAGCGAATATTCATTTCAAGGGCTTCAAAAACCTGCATCGCCTTATCTAGAAGATCTTCGCGGGTTTGTTCTACTTCGCAAAGAATCATGGTTTTATGCTGAAACAAGTATTCAATAGCTGCTGAAGGTCCTGAAAATTCGGTTCCTGCAATAGGATGTGCTGCAAGAAACTGACTGCGTTTGGGATGATCTTTAACCGCATCGCAAACACTGCCCTTTGTAGAACCAACATCTAGTACTAAAGCCTGCGATTCAACAGCATCTAAAACCGCCGGAAGAAACAAATTGGCCTGATCTACAGGAATCGAAAGGATAACCAGATCTGCCTGACTTAAGGCTTCAATCCTGCTGGAATGATCAATAACGCCCAGACCTACCGCTTCGTCAAGATGGTCGTCGTTAGCATCAATCCCATAAAAGGTTGCCTGAGGTAAAATGCGTCTTAAATCGCGTGCCATTGAGCCGCCTATAAGACCTATCCCTAAAACAAATATGTTTTTAAATTCTTCCACTAGTTCTTGAGTCTACTTATTGCTTCTTTGATTTTATCTTCGGTTACGCAAAGCGAAAAGCGGATATAGCCGGCTCCCTGAGAACCAAAAATACTTCCGGGAGTAATGAATATGCTTTTGTTGATAAGAATATCGTCAATAAAAGCTTCAGCATCACCGGCTCCTTCTGGCAATTTGGCCCAAACAAACATACCCGCTGTGTCTTTGCTGTATTCACAGTTTAAAAGATCTGCCAGTTGCCAAGCCAGTTCCCTGCGTTTTTGATATACCGTATTTAACGAATCAAACCACTCTTTTCCTTCTTTTAAAACTGCAGCGGCTCCTTTTTGTATGCCGTAAAACATACCGCTATCCATATTACTCTTTACGGTAAGAACCGTATTGATGTAGTCTGAAGCTCCAAGCAACATACCTACGCGCCAGCCTGACATATTGAACGATTTACTCAGCGAATTGAGCTCTATAGCCACATCTTTTGCTCCTTCAACAGCGAGAATACTTTGGGGATTTTCGTTAAGAATAAAGCTATACGGATTGTCATTTACCAATAGTATTTGGTTTGCTTTCGCGAAAGCAATTAGGTTTTCAAAATCAGCCTTTGTAGCTTTTGCTCCGGTAGGCATATGCGGATAGTTTACCCACATCAATTTTACCTTACTCAAATCACGCTGCGCCAAAGCATCGTAATCAGGCATCCAATTGTTTGAAGCATCTAAATTGTAATACACCGGCTCGGCCTCAACTAAACGGGTTACCGAAGTATAGGTAGGATAACCTGGATTAGGAATCAACACCTCATCTCCTGGATTCAAAAAAGCCATGCTGATGTGCATGATGCCTTCTTTAGACCCCATAAGCGGTAAAATTTCGCTTTCAGCATCTAGTTTTACCCCATATTGGTTTTCGTAAAACGTTGACATTGCAGCAGTAAGCTCTGGCAATCCCTTATAACTCTGGTATTGATGCGCAGGACCATCAACCAATGAATTGGTAAGTGCCTCAATAACATGAGGTGGTGGTGGTAAATCTGGACTGCCGATACCCATATTAATAATGGGTTTTCCCTGGGCAGCAAGCGCACGCACTTCTTTTAGTTTACGCGAAAAGTAGTACTCTGCGGTTTGATTTAGTCGGTTTGCCGAATCTATAATCATGATTTTCGGTTTTTATATTCGCCCAATACTTTAAATTCCTGAGCCATAATAGCTAGAAGCTTTTTTGCCTTCTCAAAGTCTTCGTAATTCTCAAAAGTTACATCAACAAAAAAAGCATATTTCCAGGGTGTTTCAATAACAGGTAGTGATTGGATTTTTGTCAAATTAAGACGGCAATCACTCATCACGTTGAGTACAGCTGCAAGGCTACCTCTTTTATGATCAGTCAGAAATTTAACTGAAGCTTTATCAGGAACATCGGCCTCTGTGCGACCGTTAGTATTCAACACAAAAAAACGTGTGGAATTTGCCTTAATGGTTTGTATATCTTCTGCAAGTAGCTCAAGTCCATAAATCTGAGCCGCCGTTTTACTCGCAATAGCGCCCACCCCTGTTGTTCCAGATTCGGCGATGCGCATAGCTGCTGCGGCCGTATCGTCCTGCTCAACGAGACGTATATGCTCGTGGTCCTGAAAAAAATCATTACACTGCAACAATGCCATTGGGTGCGACCACACTTCCTTAAGGTCTGCCAGCTTTTGACCAGGCATTGCCATAAGATTCTGACTTATCTCTAAATAACGCTCACCTTCAATATTGAGATTATTTTTATCGATCAATGCGTAATTGGGAATGATGCTTCCGGCGATTGAATTTTCGATAGCCATCACTGCATCTGTCGCTGTGTCTTTAAGCAAACTGTTAACCACATCCTGAAAACTACTACAAGCCACCACATCAACATCTTCACCAAAAAAGTCCTGCGCCACTTTGTGGTGAAAAGAACCTCGTATTCCCTGTATGGCAACTGTATGTTTCAATGTATTACTGTTATTTAACTGTTAGCTATCAATCTCAATCCGGCAAAAAAAAATCCCGATTTATTAAATCGGGACCTCAGTGTGTTATATACTATAAGTTACTCTAAAGCGGTCCCGTCTCTTTCCAAAAGAAAAAGAAGTAATAGCGATTAAAGAAGTAACCAAAATTGATCATTGTCTTGATTTTTACGCAGCTAAAGTACTTAAATAATTAAGAACAGCTAGAAGAACATACAACTTTTGCATATATTCAATAAAACAGCTGTTTTTTTTAAATGAATTACAAAGTGCACTCTAATTTGGGACCGTTTGTTAGAAATATCATTACACTCGATCATTTTAATCTCTTGATATTTACTATTCCCTTTTAATTTTAAGTTTTAATATAGAAGAGACTCCTCTCTAATTGAGTAATTTTAGCACTACGTATCAAAAAACTATGTCAATACAGGTTCAGGATATTTCAAAAAACTATGGAGCACAAAAAGCTCTTGATGGGGTTAACTTTGAAATTAAAAAAGGAGAAATCACGGGTTTTTTAGGACCAAATGGTGCAGGCAAAAGCACTTTGATGAAAATACTCACGACCTTGCTAAAACCCACTTCGGGTAAAGCGATCGTAACCGGGTTTTCAGTTGAAGACTCCTCGCCAAATGTGCAGCAAAACGTAGGATATCTGGCTGAAAACAATCCGCTGTACCCCGACATGTATGTCAGAGAATACCTTAAGCTCATGGCAAATCTGAGCAAAGCACCGGCTCAACGCATTGATACGGTTATCGAAATGACTGGTCTTACTCAGGAAATCTCTAAAAAAATAAAGCAACTGAGCAAAGGATACAAACAACGCGTGGGCCTTGCGGCAGCTTTACTGCATGATCCTGAGGTTCTTATTCTTGATGAACCCACAACCGGGCTAGACCCCAATCAGCTGCGGGACATCAGACAACTTATACGCACTATTGGTAAAGACAAAACCGTATTACTCTCGACACATGTAATGCAGGAAGTGGAAGCTATGTGTGACCGGGTAATCATCATCAATAAAGGTAAAATCGTAGCAGATAGAAATCTTAAAGAACTAACCGAAGCTGCAGACCAGCTTATTGAGGTTGAATTTGATTATCGGGTTGAAGAAGTGGCACTTAAAAAGTTGCCTTATGTAGAATCTATTAAAAATACAAAGGGATTTGTATACGAGATTACGTTCAACACCAGCAAAGACATGAGGCCTGCACTATTTGATTTCGCCCATGATAACGGACTAAAAACCCTGCAACTCAATCGAAAAAACCTCACGCTTGAACAATTGTTTCACGAGCTTACCAGCAACTAATCTGACCTATGATTCTTTACAGCTTTGCCGTTTTCCTTATTGTAATTGCGCTGCTTCCCCTAACACGTGGCACACATTGGATCATAAGGGGTTGGGATTTTATTCGCGTTCAAACAAGCTTTTTGCAACTTCTAATTATAGTTCTGCTTTTTACTCTTGAATATCCGAGAGAATCCTGGCAGTATGTTACACTCATAAGTCTAATTGCTGCATTTGTTTTTCAGTTTTTTGTCGTTTTTCCCTACTCAAAATATTATCCGCTAAGTCAGTCAAAACCGAAAAATTCTGATCACTTAAAACAAATAAGTTTGATAAGCAGTAACGTACTTCAAACCAACAGGGATTATGAAAAGCTTATTCAGGAAATAAAACGAAAAGATCCCGATCTGTTTTTAGTGATGGAAACCGATTCAAAGTGGGAAGAAGCTTTACAACCTTTTGAAAAAGACTATCCGCATGTGGTTCGCGTACCTTTAGACAATTTATATGGAATGCACCTGTATAGTAAAATGGAGCTTTCAGAAACTCAGGTAAATTATCTGGTTGAAAAAGACGTGCCTTCCATATTTACAAAAGTCCACTACGGGGGCTACAAACCTTTAAACCTTATTTGTGTTCACCCGGCACCTCCCAGCCCTACCGAAAATGAAACCAGCGAAGAGCGCGATGCAGAATTGTTGATTGTTGGTAAAGCGGTACGTGAACTGGATGATGATGCTCAGGTAATTGTGTGCGGAGACCTTAATGATGTAGTCTGGTCACGGGTGAGCAAACTGTTTGCCCGCATCACAGGCCTGATTGATCCACGCATAGGAAGAGGACTATTCCCCACATTTCACGCCGATTACTGGTATTTGAGATTTCCCATCGATCACCTCTTTCATTCTAAAAATATTACCGTAAATAATATGGAGCGCCTTGGATTTATTGGCTCAGATCACTTTCCCATGTATTTCACGTTTTGGCTCGAAGAATTTAGAAAAACAGAAAAACCTGAAATTGACGAAGAGACTAATGAAGAAGTTGAAGAGCGAATTCAAGAAGGAATCGAACGTGCAGAATAATATTACACGCAAACAAAACAAGGAAAAAATATTTTAAAATACTAAAAATGAGTATTTTAAAATTATTTAAAAAAAGAAAGCCTCCTTTCGGAGGCTTGATTGTCAGAATTAAGCGTTCATTGCTGAACTAGTCCCTAAACCCAATCTGACATTACTTTAATGACTACTCTCAACTAACACTTTAAAACCAAATATGGACAACAAGAGAGCCAACAATTCTTTTCGTTGCCAAATATACTAAACTATTTTGAATTATATTTTCAAAAATAATATAATTATTCAATAAATATTACTTGTATAAAACTTCTTGTCTTTTTTTAAATTAGGGATCTCTAAAACATTTAGTTTTATCACCCCATTTCGAGTGCAATCCACTAGAAATACAATTGATTTACTTACTAATAGCAATTATTTTATAGAAGAATGAACATTTCATACCTATACTTATATCAAACGGCAAAAAATGGTATGGTCCAAATTATCCGCAAGTAGAATAAATATACAGACGATTTAGACGGTTAGTCAAAATTAGAAAGTTTCTTTTAAGAGCAGTTTTTATTTTTTCAAAGCTATTCTTTCACCTCAAGCTCATCACCTGAAGCAGTACTTAAGCCAAATTTCTTTATTACTTTCCCTACCGTAAGTCCCTGAACGATTATGGAAAAAACAACAATAATGTAAGTGATGATCAGAAATAAATCCCGATGCATATTTGCAGTTAAACTCAGTGCCAAGGCAATTGATATTCCTCCGCGTAAACCGCCCCAGGTCATAATGGCATTGGTGCGCGGTACGAAATTCAGCTTTTTGGAAAAATATGAAATGGGCAGTAGCAAGGCTATATAACGACAGACCAAAACAACAGGTACGGCAACTAAACCTGCTATAATTGCACTCAACTCAAAAGTGAGAATTAATAATTCCATACCGATGAGTACAAAAAGAACCGTATTTAGCAAAATATCAAGCAATTCCCAAAACTTATCTACATAAGTCTGTGTCAAATGCGACATAGTATTTTTTCGAGAAGTGTCATTACCTACCAGGAGGCCTGCAGTAACCATCGCTAAAGGTGCCGAAGTATGTAACTTTTGTGCTATAACCGTCCCCCCCATTACCGCTGCCAGGGTGATAATCACTTCGATATCATAATCATCGATACTTTTGAGTAATTTATACGTGATATAACCCACAATCAGACCTAATATAACACCTCCAATAACCTCAATACCAAATAATTTAATTACGTCAAATGCCGTCACCGGTTCGGTTGAACCGGCAATTTGAAATAGGGTTAAGAAAATAACAACACCTACTCCATCATTAAACAGAGACTCGCCAACAATTTTGGTCTCCAATTGCTTTGGAGCTCCCGCTTTTTTTAAAATTCCCAGCACGGCAATAGGATCTGTGGGCGAAATGAGAGCACCAAAAAGTAGACAGTAAATAAATTCTACCGGAATACCTAAAACCATTAAAATGAGATAAAGCGCACCACCAACCAAAAAGGTGGATGTAAGCACCCCAATTGTGGCAAATGCCAGTACCGGTCCGCGCTGTACTCTGAGCTGTTCAAAATTGGTATGTAAAGCTCCTGCAAAGAGCAAGAAACTGAGCATCCCGTCAAGAAGGACTTTTTCAAAATTTATACTGGTTATCAATTCTTTTTCGGCCACAAGTAGCGCATCATTAAAATGACTTAAACCCACTGCTCCAAGTGTAAACAGCAAGGTTATAATCATTAGACCAATGGTATTGGGCAATTTTAGAAAACGTACATTAAGGTACCCAAAGATAGCAGCGAGAACGATTAGAATAGTACAAATCAAGTAAAAATCCATAGACATTTGTTCTTAAAGCTTATTCGTATTTACTTCGATCCAATAGCCGTCAGGATCTCTCAGGTAGATCTGGCGTACTCCGTCAGGACGGGTATTTGTAGTGCCGACTTCACCGGGCCAATTTTCAAAAGGCACATTTTTTTCCTTCAAAAATTTCATAAAACCATCCAAATCATCCACGTTAAGTGCCAGGTGCACCCCTTTATGCGGAGTAAATGCTTCCTCGCTCTCAATCAAGTGAATCTGAACCTTGTTATCGAGCTCAAACCACCTGAATTTAGGACCAAGACCTGCGTTATCAATTTCCTTCAGTCCTAATATTTCGCTGTAAAAATCAGCAGCACTGTTGAGGTCTTTAACTAACAGCGCGTCGTGATCTTTGGTGAAGGTAAACTGCTGGGCATTTGCTGTCTGCATAACTAAAAGTATTACTGCCGTGTTGAATAAAATTTTTAAGGCGCTCATATCAATAAATTTCATGAATCATATTTGCGATTAAGGCAGTCCATCCGGTTTGATGGGAAGCTCCAAGTCCCCTACCCGTATCTCCGTGAAAATATTCGTAAAAAAGAACCAAGTCTCTAAAGTTGGGATCCTGATACACTTTTTCATAATTCTCGTTTACCGGTCGGTTTCCGTTCTCATCTTCCTGAAAAAGACTTAATAACCGCTTCATCAAATCGTTTCTAATATCGTTAAGTCCCAAAATTTTACCGCTCCCTTTGGGATACTCAACTTCCAGATTCTTACCGTAATAATCTCTAAACTCCTTAATCGCCGTTATAAACAGATAATTAAAGGGTATCCAAACGGGGCCGCGCCAGTTTGAGTTACCCCCAAACATGGAAGATTCAGACTCAGCAGGCTCATACTTAATCTCGTAATTGGTACCTTTAATGTCTATTTTATATGTTTTTTCATGGACCTTAGATAGAGATCTCAGCCCGTGATTGCTTAAAAATTCATTTTCATCAAAAACAGCACTAAGCATTATTTCTACTCGTTCTTTAGGTACCAGTGCCAAAAGCAAATCAGAATCCTCGGAATATTCCTGAATTACTGGATATTTGAGATTTTCTTTCCGATATTTTCTAAACCAGTTGATACTATTCTTAAAATTAGGTAAGCGATCTAAAGTACTTTTACTTATATGTAAAACAGCCACGAGAGACATCAACCCTACAATAGATCGTACTTTTATGGGTTGAAAGGTACCATCCTCAAATACCAGTTTATCATAGAAAAAGCCTTCCTGCTCATCCCAGGTTCCCTCATATTTCTCATTGAGTTTATTGAGTGCTTCTGCAATAAAAATGAAATGCCCAAAAAACTTGGTTGCCATTTCTTCGTAAGAAGGATCAACCAGGGCTATTTTAATCGCAATTTCGAGCATATTGAGGCAGTATAGCGCCATCCAAGAAGTTCCATCAACCTGTTCTAGTGTGGCATTACCCGGTATCCCACTACTGCGGTCAAAAACCCCAATATTATCAAGACCCAGGAAACCTCCCTGAAAAACATTGTTTTGTCGCTTGTCTTCCTGATTAACCCACCAGGTAAAATTGAGCGAGAGTTTATTGAAAATTCGTTTTAAGAAATCAATGTCTTCGTAGCCGGTGCTATCGCGTTCTATCTTATAAATCTGAAGTGCTGCAAAGGCCTGAGTGGGTGGATTCACATCACTAAAATTCCACTCATAAGCCGGGATTTGACCATTGGGGGCCATATACCATTCTTTAGTAAACAGCAACAGTTGCTTTTTTGCAAACTCGTGATCTATGTAGGCCATCGTGATGCAATGAAATGCACTATCCCAGGCAGCATACCAGGGATACTCCCACTTGTCTGGCATCAGATGAATATCGTGGTTTCTTAGGGTTTTCCAGTTGTGATTACGACCCTGTCTCCGGCTTTGTGGAGGTGTTGAAACTTTTGGGTCTCCCTTTAACCACTGTTCTACTTCATAATTATAGTATTGTTTGGTCCAAAGTAAGCCAGCGAAAGCCTGACGCTGAATAGCCTTTGCCTGAGGATCTTTAATCTCATTTATGCCCTCATAAAAATCTAAACACTCCTGATACCTGGCTGTAAACGTATTGTCAAAATCTTCATTAAAAGCAGCGTCAAGTTGTCCTTTGGCAAGTCTTAATTTAAAAACTACGGTTTCTCCCGCAGCTACCTCTCTTTGGTAATGCGGCGCAAACTTGGTACCCTCTTTCTTTTTTTTAGCAAGCTTGTATTTGCCCTGGACTAGGGTATCGTGAAAGAAATCTTTCTTATACGGGTGGTCGTTGGGTTGCCCGTAAAGTTTCTGATCGTTTGTTTCATTTTCCGTAAAAAGCAGGTGTTCCGGATTTTCAAAATAAAAATTATACTCCCCGGTATAAGGATGATGGATATGTACGGAAGGTGTCTGACTCTTTTTGTTTTGAGTGATTTGAGGTTTAAACGGCATATCACGAATGCTCCAGAAATTGCGAATCCACAATGTAGGTAAGACGTGTAATTCAGCCGCTTTAGAATTTCGGTTAGTCACCGAAATTTTAATGCAAATATCTTCCGGCGAGGCCTTTGCATATTCGGTTACGACATCAAAATACTCATTGTTATCAAAAAGCCCAGTATCCAGTAATTCGTATTCCTGCTGCTTACGATCGCGGCTTCTGTTCTTAGCAACCATTTCGTCGTAAGGAAAAGCATTTTGCGGATATTTATACAAATGCTTCATATACGAATGCGTCGGGGTATTTTCCAGGTAATAATACAACTCCTTCACATCCTCACCGTGATTCCCCTCAGGGCCGGTAAGTCCGAACAGGCGTTCCTTTAAAATGTTGTCTTTACCATTCCACAGTGCAAGACCAAAACACACGTTGCAATACCGGTCTGTAAAACCAGCCAGCCCATCTTCTCCCCAGCGGTACATTCTACTGCGGGCGTGATCGTGCGGAAAATAGCCCCAGGCATCACCATTTGAACTGTAATCTTCGCGTACGGTTCCCCATTGGCGCTCACTTAGGTAGGGACCCCAGTGCAACCAATCTTCTTCCTGATTATAATGTGAATCGAGTCTTTTTTGTTCTTCAGTATTTTTTTTAGCCATTTTCTGTAAATCCTGGATAGCATGTCATTCCACCATCAACAAAGATGGTAGTACCGTTGATATATTCTGACTCGTCTGATGCAAGCCAGGCAGCTACACTGCCTATATCTTCTGGAACACCTATTCGTTTGTAGGGTATAAGTTCATTTAATTTATTAAGCGCTTCCTGGGTTTCCCAGGCATCCCGGTTGATATCGGTCTTTATCGCACCCGGAGCAATGCTGTTGCAACGTACTTTAAGGGGTGCATACTCCTGACAAATGCTCTCCATCAACATGACCAGTGCGCCTTTTGACGCGGCATAATTGGTATGGCCGGCCCAGGGAATTATCTGGTGAACAGAGCTCATGTGAATTATTTTGCCAAGCGATTTTGAAACGCCTTCCCGTATCCCTCTGCGCATAAACTCGCGCAGGGCCTCGCGGGCACATAAAAACTGACCGGTAAGATTTACATCTATAACCAGCTGCCAGTCTTTGAGTTTCATTTCGTGAAGTGGCGCGTCTTTCTGAAGACCGGAGTTAGCTACAAGTATATCTACAGTTCCAAACTTTTCTATAGTTTGTTTGAACATTGCCTGCACCTCATCTTCTTTGCTAACGTCACACTGTATCACAATGGCCTTTCCACAAATAGTTTCCTTATTTATCTGTGCTGCGACTTCCTGAGCTTCCTTTTCAGAAGAATTGTAATTAACTACTACATTTGCTCCGTCACGGCCCAATGCTAGGGCCACTGCTGCTCCAATACCAGTGCTTGAGCCGGTTACAATAGCAGTCTGGCCTTTTAATCGCTCGTTGGGTTTTTGCATATTTTTTTGTTTACTAAAATACTTAACAATCCCCTAATTTAAACCAATACCTGTTCGTTCAACAAAGGATTAACGTATTTTATAATTGAGCTCTATGTGAATTTCTCAACCTCACAGTTCTCGCTCCAAATCTTGTGAATTTCTTGAAAATTTACTCTTTAACTGACAAAAACGCAAGGAGACCCGTTTAATTTGTTAAAGCAATTTATGTAAAGAAGTGGTAAACTCAGACGGAAGCTTACCAAACTGCTCCTTAAATATCTTACGGAAATATTTGGGGCTGTTAAAGCCTACAGCAGAAGCTGCCTCAGATACACTGTAACCTTCCTCGCTCATAAGCTGACTCGCCTTATTTACCTTGATGATACGCACGTAGCTGTTAATATTTTCCCCGGTTAAAACCGTTATTTTCTTATAAAGTGAGGTTCTACTCATCCCAAGTTCGCGAGTTAATTTAAGAATAATTGATCCTTCTGAATCTTTAAACTTAAGTACGGCTTTCTCAAATTCTGCAAGAAAAGCTTTCTCCTTATCAAGCACGCGCGTCTCGGTAGAACTCAGTTCTTCCTTGTTTCCGGCACCCTTAAAATAGTTTTGCAACAACAACCTGCCGTCAAGCAAATTGCGAACGCGTGCCTTAATAAGTTCTGGCTCAAAGGGCTTAGTAAGATAATCGTCTGCACCCTCTTTAAAACCACTCACTTTTACAGCTGTATCGGTTTTAGCAGAAAGCATAATTATAGGAATATGGGAAGTTTCAGTATTTGACTTGAGCTCGTGACACAAATCTATCCCATCTTTTACCGGCATCATCACGTCGGTAATAATCAAATCGGGTAAAAACTTACCAGCCATTTCTATTCCCACGTCACCATTTTCAGCATGCAGCAGATCGTATTTTTCGCTTAAAATATCATCTAAGAGCGTAAGTATATCTGGATTGTCTTCTACCAGCAAAACCAGTTCGCGCTTTTTATCTCCATTAAGAATTGCTTTTTTATCATAGGTTTTGACACCCAAATCACGCACGTAGGCGGCTATAGGCCCTGTACGTTGCTTTTCTGAAGAGATCTCTGCAGAAGTATATTTTATTTTTTCAGGGGCGATCTGCGAAAGGTCAAAAGGCAGCTCAATAGTAAATATGCTTCCTTCTCCCGGTTTACTATTTACACTTAGACTGCCTTGATGCAATTCTGCAAAGCGTCTGGAAAGCGACAGGCCAATTCCCGAACCATTGCGTTTGACCGTGCTGTTTGAATGATAAAACCAATTAAAGATATGCTCAAATTCTTCAGGTAAAATTCCAACTCCTGTGTCCTTCACTGCTATTTGATAGGTATCTTCTCGAGTTGAAAGATTTACCGTAACGCTTCCATTTGCCAGAGTATATTTAAGAGCATTACTCATCAGGTTATTGAAAATAATCTGAAGCTTATCCATATCATTGGTAACGCTAAGCTCAGTCACTTCAGGCTCAAAACGGAGGTTTATATTTTTCACCTCTGCCGCATTAGCGTGCAACTGCATCCACTCTTCCAGCACCTGAACCAAATCATAGATCTGCACGTGAAGAATACTTAAACCTTCTTCGGTCTTTCTAAAATCGAGAAGTCTGTTTATAGATGCCAAAAGTTCCGCTGCATTTTTTTTAATCAGATCTACGCGGGCATTGTGGCGTGTTGTTTTAAGCTCCTGAGCCAAAAGTTCAAGCGGTGCTAAAATAAGGGTTAATGGAGTTTTTAGTTCGTGCGAAAAGCCGGAGTAGAAACGCATACGTTCCTCATTAAACTCGTGTTCAAGCTGACGTTGGCGTTTTTCAAAAAGCAGCGAGTTTTTAAGCTTTAATCGTTCAGAATAATACGTGAAACCTATATAGATCAATACTACAACCAGAATGAAATAGAGCAGATACGCAGGCATCGTTAGCCAAAACGGAGGCACAATGGTCAGCGGTAGTTCACGTGTGGTAACGTTACCGGATTGCTCCGTTGCTTTAATGAGTAGCTTGTATTTTCCGGACGGAAGATTTGTAAAGTTGATATGACCATTAGTTCCCAGCTCAACCCAATTATTACTAAAGCCCTTCAGCAGATAGGAATATTTCACATCCTGAGAAAAAGGGTATTTGACCAGAGTGAAATCTAGCGAAAATAGTTTTTCCCGGTAGCTGAGTTCAAGCGCATCCAGATTATTGAGACTTTTGCTAAGCAAAGCGTCTTCCAATTCGGGCTGTATGGGCACCTGCTGGTTGTTGACATTCAACCCCTGAAATACGATACCGTATTGCTTGTCTTCCCCATAGAGATTTTCGGGCTTAAAAATATTCAGGCCTTTGTTTCCACCAAACCATAAATTACCACGCTGGTCTTTAAGCGATGCTCCTATATTAAACTCACTCCGCTGCACCGCTCTGGGATCCATCAGATTTACCAACTGATTGGTCTTGAAATTGTAGGAAGACAAGCCATTATTTGTACTCAACCAGACTTCTTCATCTGTGTAGCTTACGATACTGTTTACTGTAGTATTAGGCAACCCGTCTTCTTCATTTATCACATCAAAGCTCATTTTACGAGTATCAAAATGTACAAGTCCGCCAAAACGACTTCCTGCCAGCAGATCGTGATCATTCAATAAAATAAGCGAGAAAAAAATGTCAGACGGCAGACCTTTGAGCCGCTGTGAATTGTAAAAAACATACTGTCGGGTTATAGGATTGTATTTTAAAATACCATCACCGTAGGTAGCCATCCAGAAATTACCCTGTTTATCCTGAGCAATCGCTCTGATATCGCGTTTACCTAATATTTCAACGTATTCAAATGCGTCTTTTGCCTCATCGTATTTGTAGAGCCCACCCCGATTTGTACCTACCCAAATATTCGTGCTGGTGTCTTCAAATATTGCACGCACGTCATTACCAGCAGCCTGACTTTCCTGAAGGTAATGTGACCATTTCCCATTTTGCAATTTATTAAGACCACCTTTATACGTACCTGCCCATAAGCGCCCTTTTGAATCTTCGCGAAGAGCCAGCACATAATCATTGCTCAGCCCCGATTGATCGCTGGATGCAAAAGCCTTTATTTTTCCTGTTGATGCGTTGTACAGGTCGATCCCTCCTCCATCTGTACCTATGTAAACATTGCCTTTACGACTATTGGCCAAAGAGGCTATTCGATCATGAGACAACAGGCCTCGTACTGAAGATTCTTCATTGATAAGTTTAATGGGCTCCCCTCTGGGATTTACAAAGTTGAGTCCGTTACTGGTGCCTATCCACATATTACCGCCACGGTCTAGTTTAAGGGCTGAAACCGAGCGGTTAAACACGCTACTTCCGTCTCTACGTGGCAAATACTGCAATACCTGAGGTTGCCCGCGATCCTCAATAAACGATTTCATATTCAAGATATTGAGACCTCCGTTACGAGTGCCTATCCACATTCGGCCCTGATTATCTTCTTCAAAACATAAAATTTCCTCATCACTTAATGCAGCTTCGGGTCCCGTGCCAAGAGCCCGAATCACCCCATCATTCCGCAATACAAAGAGTCCGTTTTGCGAACCAATCCATAAATTTTGGTCTTCATCTAAATGAAGCGCCTGCACCCCGGCCTGTTCCTGATTCTTAGGTAATTCTTCAAAATAAACGCGGCTAACAGTTTTAGCTTTTAAGTCAATTCGGTTTAAACCTTTACGATACGTCCCAACCCAAAGAATAGAATCACCCTGAATCAACATACTCGACACTTCATTGTAGCTGAGTGATTCAGGATTTCCGGGTTGATGTCTGTAAGCAGCCTGTTGCCTGTGATTAGCATCAAATACCCGTATGCCCGAATTACTATAACCCACATAAAAGGTACCGTCTGCTCCTTTTACAACCACTCGCAAATTGTCTGACGACTGGTCAAATGCACGGCCTTTTTTAAAAGAATCGGTTTCTGCTGAGTAGAAATCTAACCCATCATCAGTCAACACCAGTAAATCTCCATTGCCCTGACTGGTAATTTTCTCTACATAATTGTTGTATAAACTGGTTGTATCTGTATTGCGGCGTCTGTATACTTTAAAATCACGACCGTCATACCGGTTGAGACCATCAATTGTACCCACCCAGATAAAACCGGATTCATCCTGTGCTATGCTATTTATGTAACTGTTTGAAATCCCACTTGATAAATCAAAATTGTAAAAAGTGAGTTGCTCATCAATATTTTCGACAGGCTTGCAGCCCACTTGCCCGTAGAGGGTGCAGCTTAGAAAAACCGCAAAAAGCAAGTTGAGTAGTTTCATTTGATTTATGATATTCTTAACAATTATCAAATTTACAATTTCAGTGTTGAAATCTTGCCACATTACTAAAAATAAGAGCTTATTCTATATAATTACCATTTTGTACCCCCTAAAATGACAGTGACCACCCGCTATTTAACATAAAATTGTCAGAAAATTGTATAGTCAACGCAAACGATTACGTAAGCGCTATAACGTCTTTAAAACAACTAAAACACGAATGTATGACTAATTATTATTTGACTAAAAAGGCCACTGTTCTCTACAGTATGCTGCTTTTTCTGTTTTCCTTTAGTGTCGCTGCACAGGAAACACAAATAACTGGTGTAGTAACCGATATGAATAACACCCCTTTACCCGGTGTAAGCGTATTGGTAAAGGGCACCACTACCGGAGCAGTTACCGGTTTTGACGGAGATTATAGTATTACCGCAACCCCTCAGGACATTTTAGTATTCTCCTATGTAGGTTTTGATGAGCAGGAAATCACTGTTGGAAACAAGACGTCAATAAATGTCTCCCTTAAAGAAAATGTTGCCGAACTTAGCGAGGTTGTACTCGTAGGTTATGGTCAGAAATCTAAAACCACACTTACCGGCTCAGTTTCTACCGTTAAAGGTGAGGAACTAGTTAAGAGCCCCCAACCTAACCTGTCAAACTCCTTTGCAGGAAGGCTATCTGGGGTTGTAGCCAACAACCGCTCCGGTGAGCCGGGAGCAGATGGCGCTACCATACGCATACGTGGTATCAGTACTACGGGAGACAATAACCCACTGGTAGTAATAGATGGTATCCCTAACCGTCTGGGCGGTCTGGAGCGTCTTAACCCCAATGATGTAGAAAACATTACCGTACTTAAAGATGCTTCTGCCGCCATTTATGGAGCGCAGGCAGCAAATGGTGTTATTTTAATTACCACCAAACGAGGTAAACTGGGCAAACCAACATTTAGCGTAACTGCAAATCAGGGCTTCTCTACGCCGGCAAACTTACCGGGATTGGCAGATTCTCCTACGTATGCCCGAATTCTTAATGAAATCAACTTCTACAGGAATCCAAGCGGAGGTATGAATCAGATTTATACAGAAGAAGAAATAACTCTTTTTGCCAACGGAAGTAATCCCGATGTATACCCAAATACAAGCTGGACCGACGAAGCAATTAGTGATTGGTCTTTACAGGACAACGAAAATGTCTCTATTAGAGGTGGTGGTGAGAATTTCAGATATTTTACCTCTTTAGGGCGCACCAATCAGGATGGTATCTATAAAAGCGGAATCAACAATTACAAGCAGGTAAACCTGCGTGCAAATCTGGATGTTGATGTAACCTCAAACCTAACTTTGGGTGTTGACCTCAACTACCGTAAAGAAGACCGTTTATTCCCAACACGCAGTGCGGGGGACATCTTTAGAGCAATCTATAGAACCTATCCAACCATCCCTGCCCGTTATTCTAACGGATTACCTTCTGCAGGGGTAGAGCAAGGACAGAATCCTATTATCATCCCTACCGGAATTCCGGGGACTGATGTACAACCCACAACAGTATTAAACTCAACCATTACGCTAGACTATAAACTTCCTATAGAAGGTTTGTCTATTAAAGGGTTCTATTCTGAAGACCGCAGCTTTGCAGCTCGCAAGCGCTTTGCTATCCCTTTTACGGTTTATCAGATCGACAACTCAACCAGTCCTGCAACATTTAATGAAGTGGTCGCAGGTCCTGATTCCAGAACTCCTGAATTGCTTCAGGCTCAGGATAACAGACAACTTCAAACGGCAAACATACGACTCAACTTTGAGCGTAGTTTTGGTCTGCACCACATCAATTCCTTTATCGCTTATGAGCAACAGGAAAGTGACCGCAGCTATTTTGATGCTTTCCGCAGTGGTTTTATCTCTGCTGAAATCCCCGAGTTTAACCTGGGTGGCGGCGAGCCAGAGCAAAGCACCAACAGTGGTTTTAGTCAGCGTTTTACCCGTCGCAACTATTTTAGCCGAATTTCTTATGATTATGACCAAAAATACCTTGCCGAAGTACAGGCCAGATATGATGGCTCTTCCCGTTTTGCCGAAGGTAATCGCTATGGCTTTTTCCCAAGTATTTCTGCGGGTTGGAGAATTTCAGCTGAAGAATGGTTTAATTCTGAAAACGTAAGCAATTTAAAAGTGAAAGCTTCTTACGGGTTGCTGGGTAATGATAGAATCGATCCGTTTCAGTATTTAAATACTTATGCGTTACGTCCTACCGATTTTGTAGATCCTAACGGAACGCCACTCCCTATTTTTATCATCAACCAGTTGGCAAACCCCACTATCACCTGGGAAACTGCCAGAAAACTGGATATAGGTGTAAGCGCAGACCTATTTAACAGCTTTAGTATTGAACTGGATTACTTCCACGAAGTACGTAGCGATTTGTTAACCGCACGTAGCGGCTCCTTACCTTTTGTATCGGGTATTGTAAATGAATTTGGTTTAGATGCAATCATTCCGCAGGAAAATATAGGTGAAGTAAAAAACCGTGGTTTTGAAGCCGTTTTGGGTTACGATAAAACCTGGGGTGAGTTTAATTTCTTTGCTGATGCGAACTTTACGTTCAACAAAAATGAAGTTGTATTCTTAGACGATCCGCAGGGTATTCCAGATTACCAATTATCAAAAGGAAAACCGCTAGGCTCACAACTGCTTTATGAAGCAATTGGTATATTTAGAACTCAGGAAGATCTTGACAACAACGTGACACTTCCCGGGCAGCAATTGGGTGACCTGATTTATCGCGATGTGGATGGCGACGGGGAAATTACTGAACTTGATCGTGTACGTCAGGAACTTACTAACGTTCCGCAAATCGTCTATGGTTTAACTTTAGGAGCCAATTATAAAAACTTTGATCTAACTGTCTTATGGCAGGGTCAGGCACGTTCTGTACAGTACGTGGCGCCAGAATCTGGAGAAGTAGGTAACTTCTTTAGCACCTGGGCAGACAATCGCTGGAGTCCAACAAACCCTAACGGAAGTTATCCCAGAGTTGATGTGCGTACATCTTCAAGTATAAACGAAGGATTGTTTAGAAATGACTTTTGGCTGGTTAATACCTCATTTTTAAGGCTTAAAAACGTGGAGTTAGGTTACAGCCTGCCTGAAAGTAGTCTTTCCTTTTTAGGAATAACTTCGGCTCGGGTTTACGCCAGTGGTTACAATCTGGTCACCTTTACCGAATCTAAAGATGTCGACCCTGAAGGAGCCAGCAATAACGGGCAGTTTTACCCGCAATTAAAAACATATAACATAGGAATTAACGTTAACTTTTAAGTGATGAAGAAATATATAATGATGTTAGCTCTGGGAAGTCTTTCATTGGTTCATCTGAGCTGTGATCAGGACTTACTGGACGTAGAAAGTACAAGTTTGACAGACCAGGCAGTATGGGCAGATCCCGTATTAGCCGAGGCTTTTGTAAGAGGCCTTTACACCGGAGTACGCTTGGCAGACAAAGAGCCGGGTCACAACGGCGGGGATACCCCGGCGGGCTTTGGACGTGGTTTTCACTGGGCGATGTGGGCTTCAGTTTCTGACGAAGCCATTTATAGTAACGACGATGCCACCTACTTGGTGCAACGCGGTCAAATGAGCCCAAGTAACTATGGCTTTATGAGCACCACCTGGGGACGCAGTTTCCGTAATATTCGTGAGATAAACCTGGCGCTTTCCAATATTGACACAGAAGCTTCTCCTTTTGACCAGGAAACCAAAGATCTTTTAGTGGGTGAGTTACACTTTATACGCGCTTTTAGATATTTTGAATTATTACGCGGTTTTGGCGAAGTCCCGTTAATGGGAGACGAGGTTTACGACCTTACCAGCAATTTTGATGCGCTTTACGATAGAAAAAGTAAAGAAGAAGTGGTTGCCTATATTGAAAGTGAGATCGACCAGGCCATAAACCTGTTACCGGCTTCAAATGGTGCGCGTGCTACAGATGCTGCTGCAATGGCCCTTAAATCACGCCTGTTATTGTATGCAGCGAGCCCATTGTTTACAGATGGTGCCGATGACACTGCAAAGTGGACCAAAGCCGCACAGGCTGCAAAAGACGTGATGGATCTTAATCGCTTTAGCCTGGTTACCAATCTGGATTCAGACCCTTCTGAAAACTTCAGAAAGCTCTTTGTTACCCGCAATATGACCAGCGAAGACATCTTTATGCGCTTTTACATGCCTGCCAGCAACAGCGGCGGTCGTGCCATTCCTATTGAGCGCATGAATGGACCAAATGGTTCTGGAGGTTGGGGAGGTAACTGCCCGATGCAAAACCTGGTAGATGACTTTGAGATGATAGACGGTTCTGATATTGAGGACGCCGGCTCAGGATACGATCCTCAAAACCCGTATGTAAATCGTGATCCTCGTTTTTATGCTACCGTAGTTTACAACGGTTCTATGCTCAGAGACCGTGCTTACGAGTCTTTTGTTCCTAACGGAAAGGATAGTCCTGACGGTAATGAGCCCTGGAACACCTCTCCTACCGGTTACTTGATGCGTAAATTTATTCAGGAAGATATTACCCTGAATGACTGGAACAATATGGGGGCCTCTCCTTGGAGGTATTTTAGATATGCCGAAATTCTCCTCAATTATGCTGAAGCGCAAAACGAAGCCTCAGGGCCAGACCAGTCTGTTTACGATGCCGTAAATGCAGTACGTCAGCGCGCAGGAATGCCTGTATTAAGCGGACTCACAAAAGATCAAATGCGTGAAGCACTACAGCAAGAAAGACGTGTGGAATTAGCATATGAGGAGCACCGCTATTTTGATGTACGTCGTTGGATGATCGCGATGGATGTTGAAAACGAACCAGCAAAATCTATAGAGATTACCAGGGCCGGTAATGGCTCTCTAACTTACGAGGAAGGCATTGCCCTTGAGGGTAAGAAGTTTGAAGAGAAGCATTACTGGTTCCCCATCCCGCTTAGTGATATCACCGCATCAGGTGGTAAGCTGGAGCAGAATCCCGGGTATTAAAATCCCGTATAATAATTTCCAAAAAAGGGAAGGAAAATCATTCCTTCCCTTTTTTTAATTAAACCGGTCAACGATGAAAACAAAACTTATATATAAAACACTTGCTGCTTGCATCTGCTTACTAGTTTGCAGTGTATCGGCTCATGCACAGACTTCTGAAGAAGGCAAAAGCCTTTTCAATGAAGATTGGCAATTTCACAAAGGAAATATAGATCTGAAGGAGCAAGACTTAAAAACTCTAAATTGGCGCGATGTGACGTTGCCGCACGACTGGAGCATTGAAGGTCCTTTTGACTCAAAATGGGCCAGCGGAACAGGCTTTTTACCCGGAGGCATTGCATGGTATCGCAAAAGCTTTAATGTAGACTGGTACGACCCTAAAATGCGCTATGCAATCTATTTTGACGGGGTCTATAAAAATTCTGATGTTTGGATCAACGGTAATTGGATTGGCAGAAGACCTAATGGTTTTATTCCCTTTGAATATGATCTGACTCCTTACCTCAAACAAAACGACAATGAGATTTTAGTACGTGTAGATCACGCGCAGTATGCAGACTCCCGTTACTACACCGGTTCTGGTATTTACCGCAACGTGTATTTAAAAACAAAAGCACCTATTCATTTTAAAACCTGGGGTATCAGTTTCCAAACTCCGGAGGTTACTCCAGAACAGGCTCACTTTTTGATAACTGTCGAATTTCAAAACACCGCAAATGCTTCAGCCAATGTGGAGTTACAGGCCAGTCTTAAAGATGCATCAGGCCATACGGTTTATACGGAAAAATTACCGGCAGAAGCCAATGCGAATTCTTCCGCAGCAGTAACCTTAAAAGGAATGATCCAAAAGCCCGAGCTTTGGTCTCCAGAAAAACCCCATCTCTATACCTTAAGCTTAGATCTTATAGAAAGCGGAAAACCAATAGACTCCCAAACGCAACAGGTCGGGTTTAGAAGTTTTAATTTTGATGCTGATACCGGGTTTACCCTTAACGGTAAAAACGCGCTCCTTAAAGGGGTTTGTATACACCACGATGCCGGCGCCCTGGGTGCGGCTGTGCCAAAAGAAGTGTGGGCAGAACGGCTTCAAACACTCAAAGATTTGGGCTGTAATGCCATACGCATGAGTCATTATCCACATCAAGATTACCTTTATGAGCTTTGCGATGAGATGGGCTTTTTAGTTCAGGACGAAGCTTTTGACGAATGGGCACGGGGGAAAAACAAGTGGATTGAAGGCTGGAATGTAGGTACTCCCGGAAATGATGGCTCTTACATAGATTTTTCTGAGTGGGGAAAACGGGACGTACAGGATATGATTAAGCGCAACCGTAATCATCCCTCGATCATTATGTGGAGCATTGGCAACGAAATTGATTATCCCAATGACCCCTATACCCATCCTGTTTTAGACACGGGGCGTAATCCACAGATTTTTGGCCGTGGGTTTAAACCCGGAAATCCTGCCGCAGAAGATTTAGGCGTTTTAGCTAAAGAACTGGTCGCAGCTGCAAAAGCCATAGACACCACCAGACCGATCACTGCGGCACTAGCCGGCGTGCCTATGTCTAATGAAACAACTTATCCCGAATCATTGGATATAGTTGGCTACAACTACCAGGAATACCGTTATGCGGAAGATCATCAGAACTATCCCGATCGAATCATTTATGGAAGTGAGAACGGAGACGCTTATTCGGCCTGGAAAGCCGTTACAGACAATCCCTATATCGCATCCCAGTTTATCTGGACGGCATTTGATTTTATAGGAGAAGCGCGCCCCTGGCCTAAACGCGGTAGCGAAGCGGGAATTCTGGATCTGGCAGGAAAGCCAAAACCTGATTTCTTTTTCAGACAAAGTTTCTGGAGTGAAAAGCCGATGGTTTACATCGGCGTCACCAATACCGAAGAAAACGCTCGTAAACGACGTAATTTGAAAGCAGAATGGTCTGGCGACGAGGGAACATCCAATTACGTTTCCTTTTACAGCAATGCCGAAGAAGTGGAACTCATATTAAATGGAAAATCTTTGGGTAAACAGCAGGTGGTTTATGCCGATGATGCGATGCCCTACTTCAAAGTCCCGTATCAGGATGGAAGGCTTGAAGCTCGCGCTTATGTTAACGGGATCGTAGTGGCTCACACCCTTCTTGAAACACCGCGCGAATTGAAAAAAATAAAGCTTACAACAGCTGCTTTGCCAAGAGTTATCGAAGACCCTTCAGTTTTAATAATCGATTTGGAACTCGTTGATAAGAATGGAACGCTTTTAAACGGGAAAGATGAGGAAGTAGACTTTATCGTTGATGAATCTCTCAACCTGCTTGGAGTTGAAAATGCAGACCAAAGCAATCACCGTTCGTATACTGATACCACGCAGTCTACCTACAAGGGAAAACTTAGAGCCTACTTCAAAAAAACCGGTAAAGCCGGGGAGTTGAAAATCATTCCAAAAAATAAGAAATTAAAAACACTGAGCTACACAGTTAAATAACGTCTTATGCATAAATAAAAATGGCCTCTTGAGATCAAGCGGCCATTTTTATTTAAAGACTTGCGATACGATCGAGTTCGATTTCATTGATTGGCATTTCCATAATCTCTCTAACGACTTTATGTAAATCGGGAATTACCTGACTTGCCAATGGGGTTAGACTGTTGAATAAAACACAAATGCCTAAATCTTCTCCGGGGAAAAGCGCGATTTCATTTCTAAAATCACTTACGCTTCCGCCGTGGTGTATCATTTTACTTTGCGTGCCGGTTTCGGCATCTACAAATTCGTGTACCCGCCATCCGTAGGCATAGGATGATCGCAAATGACCTTTCCAGCGCTGGTAATACTTACGCTCATCGGGCAATTCAATCTGCGGTTTAAAAACTTCTGCGAGACCTTCTTTATCAAGTACTTCTTCTTTATGACCCAGCAGAAAACGCATCCATTTACCCATATCGTCTGCGCTTGCATTAATACCACCAGCGGGCACTGCATTAAAGTATTTTTTATTTACCGGTAAGCGCTTCCAGCCCTTCCAGGTACTTTTATGCGGAAAAGCATAGTTTCCGGTATTTACCATACCTTCATAGTCGGTAGAAACCGTATTCATATGAAGTGGAGTAAACAATTTATTTTGTAAAAGTTGTTGAATTGAGCTTCCGGTTGCAGCCTCCATCATACTGCCGCTATAGGCAAACATGGCATTCTGGTAATTATAGATCTCACCGGGTTTGGTATAGGTATTTATTATACGAAAACGTGAAGCGATTTCAGTTAAAGAAAGCCCGTCTTCAATAAGGTTTGTATAACAATGGTAGGGTACGCCCGTTGAATGTGACAACACTTCCCGCAAAGTAATTGCACGGGCATGATTTTTATTTTTTAAATCAAACTCAGGTACGGCATCAATAAGTTTATCATCCCAGGACAGTGCTCCTTCTTTAACCTCTATACCCGCTAAAACTCCAGCAAAACCTTTAGAAAGGGAGCCCAACCTAAAAACAGTACCGGCATTAACAGTATCTGCGGAATTATAAACATTACGCTTGCCGAAACCTCCCTGAAACATCACCGAATCTCCGGCAACAATATTTACACCCGCCCCAATTATAAGACGCTTCTTAATGGCATCCTCAAAATAAGCCGTGATCACTTCTTCCAAAAGTTTTTTGCGGGTTTCAAAGGCTTGTGATGCGCGCTTTTCTTCTTTGGCTTTAAGTGGATTTACAAATTCTGCAGAAGGAAGTTTGGGTTTTGGGGATTTGAACTGATTGGAACTAAAAATCGCAAAAGAGGACATTAATATGAGTATCGTACCAAATACGAGAGGCTTTTTAACAATCATTTTGAAGTTGGGGTTATTCTATTAAACGTTTCGAATATACGTCAAAAAACATATAAAAACGTTTAAGTGCATAATAATTTAAAATTAATATAAATCTTCAAGGCTTTTCTTTAAAAAGAAACCAGTAAATGCTGTTCACCAAATACTATTTCTAATAAAAACTATTTAAATAGGAAACTTTGTTATGACAATATTTGTAGGATTTAAACTTACAGTTAAATTCTTAAATATATACCAAAAACGTTAATTTGTTTAACTGTTCAACAAGGAAATTGTCGCTTTAGTATATCAAAGCGCTAATGATTTTAAACTTTAACAATTGACACACCTGCCTATTGTCTTAATTAGCACAAAAACACCATTTTAAGGAAAGGAGATTAAAAAAAGAATGCAAAACTAGATATCAACGAATGACTAGAAATCCTGAGATATTTATAAATCGAAAGATATAAAACAAAAAAAGGCTTCACATATCTGTGAAGCCTTTGTGGGCAATGAGGGAACAACCAATTTTTGAATTTTGGCCTGTTTATAAGGCTTACAAAGCATCGAAAATCATTGAGCTCCCGAATTCCTCCCGAACATCCAAATTTTAACATTTTTAACACTCGTAACTGATTTTAGTAAGCCTTTTTGAATCAAATTCATTTAAATTTTATTTGATAAAGATTCCCTCTTGTGGTTTTTTATAATTCACCATTGATATGCTATCCTAACTACGCTAAATCATTTTTTTATTCAAAATCGCCCATAATCTCTACTTTGGAACTCCTGATTTTCGATCAAAATGGTCTTTTCTTGTTAATAAGTCTTCAAAACCTATTCTGTATAATTATATTTGATAAGATTTGATATTAGAAAATTTCAATAATCCCTATAATTTATTTTCTATTCGATCATTCATTTGTAAATAACTACTTCATTCAAAAACGGTATTACATTGTCCCCTTTTTTACTTTTATTCCTAGAATTCAAACATAAACAGACAAAGCGCTTTGTTCTCTATTCACTTTAAAACCGAATACGATGAACAACATTAATTTAGACGAAAGGCTGGCACGCATTGAATCGCTATTACTAGCCAACAAAAAGGTACTCACCCTTGATGAAGCCTGTGACTATACAGGTATGTCTCGGAGCTATTTGTACAGATTAACTTCTTCGGGTATTATTCCGCACAGTAAGCCCAGTGGTAAGCTTGTCTATTTTGAACGCGAAGCGCTCGAGCAGTGGTTATTACAGAACAAAAAGAACTGCGAAACCAGTTCTAAAGATTCTTCTACCTATTCAAAGAGTCCAGATATTTCATAGACCCGTAAAACAAGAGCTATGGAAAACAATAAACTCTATCAGGTTACGGATCCTAAAAAGAAGACCGTTTACGATTATGCCAGCGAATATCTGTTTGAGAAATACGACATCCTTTACAACGAGATTTCTCACGATTTTCAAATATCGCTGAAACAAAAAAAGCACTGGAGCTATCTAAACTTGAATTCGCTTATTATCGAACTGACCAAAGCCGGGATTGACATCAGTACTTCAAAGCTGGAGATTCTAATTAAATCCGAACTTATCGAAACCTATAATCCGATAAGGGAATATTTTGAATCTCTTCAGAGTTGGGATGGTCAGGATTATATCGAAAAGCTCGCTTCTTTTGTTCCGCTTTATGAACACGAGGTATTTGTGTATCACTTCAAAAAATGGCTGGTAAGAGCTATCAAATGCGCTCTGGAGCCTGCTTATTTCAACAAGCAGGCCCTGATCATCAGCCATAGTGGTCAGAGCTCAGGTAAATCAACCTGGTGCCGCTACCTCTGCCCTCCGGAATTAGCAGAATATATGGCGGAAGATATCAATAGTGATAAAGACGCGCGTATTCAGCTCTGTAGAAATTTTCTCTACAATCTCGATGAACTGGCTGTACTTTCAAAAAATGATGTCAATGCCCTCAAAGCTTTTTTCTCAAAAACCTTTATCAATGAACGTTTGCCTTATGACCGAAAGAACACCATTCTACCACGCATTTGCTCTTTTGTGGGTTCGACCAATATGTCTTCCTTCTTAAATGATGAGACCGGTTCGGTACGCTGGCTCTGTTTTGAACTAATGGGCCCTATTGACTTCAACTATAAAAAGGAAGTTGTTATTGCTGACGTTTGGAGTCAGGCTTATCATCTGGCCTATAGAGATCCAAATTTCAATCCGGAATTAACGGTAAAGGATGTGAATGAAAATGAGGAGCGCAATCAGAAGTACACTAAAATGACTACTGAACAGGAACTCATTGCGAAGTACTACGAAAAGTCTACCGATCAAAAGGATTTTGTTACGGCAACAGATATTATGGTAAGTCTTAACTGTCTGAATATACGCATCAGTCAGATCAATCTGGGACGCGCCCTCTCAGGCTTTGGTTTTCAAAAGATCAAACACCCCAAACGTAGAATTTACGGCTATTTAGCAAAGCGAAAGTTTATAGAATCACCCTATGAATTAAGCTGATGAAAAAAAAAGAGTAAATCCTCTTACCATCTTACCACAAATCTTCTAAGACCCTATAAACAGTAGGCTCATTTGTGGTAGGATCTTTAGAAACCATCTTACCACAATCCTACCCAACTTACCACAATTGTATGGTAGGATGGGTAGGATGAAAAAGCAACCTACCCCGCTTCTTAAACCCCATATTTACTGGGATGGGTAAGATGGTAGGATGTTTTGAGATTTTAAAACTATTTACAGATGAAAAGAAAAAAACTATCGTGTGAAAGTGCCCGAAAAATTCCCATCGTTAAGGCGCTGGGATTTTTAGGACACCTTCCCACTCGCAATTCGGAAAAGGAAGCCTGGTTTCTGAGTCCCCTGCGGTCAGAAACTCAGGCATCCTTTAAAGTTTCCAAAACATTGAACTGCTGGTACGATCACGGACTCGGTAAAGGTGGAAACTGTATCGATCTTGTTTGTGAACTCTCCAAGGTATCTGTCAGCGGTGCCTTAGAAATTTTAGCTCAGGTTAATACCGCGAATGATAAACTTTCAATACGAGAACAAAATAATTCAAAGGAATCTGGAATTGAAATCAAAAAGGTACAGTTCATCCAGCATCCGGCTCTAGTACAGTATTTGAACAAACGAAAAATCAGCCGGACAATAGCTAATATCTTTTGTAGGGAGGTTCACTATACGATTAAAGATAAATACGGTTTTTCCATTGGACTCAAAAACAAGTCTGCAGGTTGGGAACTTAGAAACACCTATTTCAAATCATCCAGTTCACCAAAAGACCTGACTTGGATTAAAAATGAATCTCAGCATTTGATAGTTCTGGAAGGCATGTTTGATCTCCTGTCACTCAATACAATCTATCCAAATCTTAAACGTGAAGCTGATTTTCTGATTTTAAATTCCATTGCTTTTACGAATAAAGCACTCCCCTATTTTGATCTGTACGATGTTATTCAGTTGTATCTCGATCGGGATGAGGCCGGAAGAAAAACCACAGCTTTCTTCTTGAATTCAACTTCAAAATGCATTGATAAATCTGAATTCTATTCTGCTGAAAAAGACCTGAATGTCTGGCTGATGAAAAGGAAATAAAACTGATTTCTGGAGAGCAGGGCAAGATGTGTGGCTGTGGCCACAATCTTGCTTTGCTCCCGATGGTTGCAAAGAAAAAATACAAACGATGAAACGAGCACTTATCAAATTCAGATGCAGCGTATATGAGAAAAAACTGCTGCAGGTAAAAGCAAAAGCTGCAGGCTCAAGCCTGAGTGCTTTTTGCCGAAATAGCCTAATGGATCAACAGATCATAGAGCGGATGAATGAAGAGCATATCAACACCTATAAAATGTTGGTGAAATATCACAATAACTTTAAACGCATCGGGAATATGTATAAAAAAGGAAATCCAAAACTGTCTCAGGAAGTAGTTCTGGTGGCTGAAGAAATCAAGAAACATCTTAAAAGCATCATCCCATGATTGGCAAAGGAAGTTCTATATCAAGTACACTAGGAGCTTTGAGATACGGTAATAAAATGGAGAAAGAAGCTGAGCAGATATACAGTCATTTAATCGTTGGTGAAACTCCGGAAGAAATCACCCAGGAGTTTAGAGCCGTACAGCAACTCAATCAAAACTGTGAGCGCAATACCTTAAGTTTTATTCTAAGTCCCACCATAAAAGACGGCGCCAATATGAGTAAGGAGGATCTAGCAAGACTAACTAAAGTTTTTCTGGAACACATGAAGTTAACAGAACGCCAAGCCGTCGCTTTTGTGCATCGGGATAAGGAGCATACCCACGTACATCTTTATGTAAATCGTATTGATTTGAATGGCCGGGCATACAAGGACAGTTATATCGGGAAACAAAGCCAGCTGGCCGCTGAACAAACAGCCAGAGAACTGGGTATTCAAACTGTAAAAAAGGTGCAGTATGATAAAAGTGTTGCGCTGAACAATATGCGAAGCGAACTGCTGAATCTGCATCAAAAAACAAGTAGTCAGGATAGAACCAAAGATCTTCAGACGTACATCAACCGGATGCGGGAACATCAGGTAAAGGTGATTCCGGTATTTAACAAATCAAATCAACTTCAGGGTTTTCGCTTTGAGTTCAAGGGACAAAGTTTTAAAGGAAGTGCCATACACCGATCCATGTCGGCCAGTAATTTACTAAGGTCCCTGAGCCCTGAAAAAAGCCTCGCAATTAATGGAAGTAAAATTCCCATTGCTCCAAGCCTGGCCAAAGCAGTAGCTAAAAAAATAATCAAAATCGTAATCGATAAAGGAATAGGGATATGACCAAATTAGAACTACTTTCAGAATTGCTCGTAGAAGAACTACACAGCTTTAAGCAGGAAGTTACACGCCTGGAACAAATCGAAAAAAATCTAAAGAAAACAACCATAACAGCGGATAGCACACACATTGAAAAGCTAATCGAAGAGCACCTTAGAAAACTAAATGCTCATCAAACTGCTGAACTGGAAAATCGAAACAAAATCTTGAAGCTGATCAGGCACTCGCGAAACATTCCAAATTGGCTCACTATTCTTGCTTTTCTTCTTTTTCTTTCACAAGCATTCGCCATTATCTATCTACTGCTGTGCTAATTGGAAAAAGTAGAATTAATTTTTTCATTCAAAAAAACCTGTCTTTTGTGAAGGCCTTTTCGAAAGAAAAAATTATTGGAAGGGTTTGTTAATATAAAATGATTAATCTTGCTCTAATTAATAATAATTTGTTTTGTTTCGACCAAATCTTCAGTAATAAGTCTAAGGACATACACACCAGGAGCAAATTTGCTAACCCTTATTTTTTCTTTATTTAATATTTCTCCTTTTCCCACTAAATAGCCTTCTGTATTAATTATTTCATACGTAATCTTAACCTTAGATGAAGATTTTTTTGAGAAACTCTTATTCGTTGAAGTATCATCTGTTTCTGAATCTGTTCTTGTGACCGTAATTTCATCAGAACTTGGGTTGGGATAAGCTGCGAAAAATGGACCTCCACCGCCCGAACAGTCTGTGACTTGATACGTATAGGTTTTCCAGTCCGACCAACCACAATCATTACTGGCTCGAACGCGAAATGATATGGTACCTGTTTGCCAAGGTCTTATTTTTAATAAATTCCCCTCTAAGTTCCTCCAATGAAAGTTATTACCAGAAAGTGATTCAAATTCATAATCAGAATCCGGCTGACTACCGTGTGCAAAAAGATAGATCCAATTGTCTTCCTCCCATTCGTAAGTTTGGCATAAACTGAAAAAAGGATTTGGAGGAAATCCCGGATCAGAAAAACCTTGTGGGTACATTTCTGGTTTACCTAATACAATGGTTTTAGATACTGTAATTGCTTCAGTATCACCACAGGGACCTGTCAAAATAATAGTCGCTGTAATATCAACATCTCCCCTAAAATTATCAACTCTACTAACAGATGCTGAATTACCAGATGCTGAAATTGTAACAGCCTCATTATTGCTGGATTCCCATGTTACAACCGCATTGGTTGGCGTATCAACACTATAGCTACCCGTAATTCCACAAATTGCTGTTGGGCCATTCATTGTATAAGCCGATGTAGCATTGCATATATAACTACAATTAAATTCGATAGGCTGCACGCTTGTATCAAGTTCTGCCGACAACCAATCTGCATTATCCAGATATAAATTAATATGCTTATCATTTCGATTGAGAATAGTATCAACCACCACATTGCTTTCTATTATGAAATCTACCGGAAACCCCACTGGGTCATAAGATGTAATGTAATTATGGAATGGAATATTTTTCTGCCCTGTAGGGGTGTTTCCACTAGCATAACTCCTCCTGTAATCCAAATCGTTTAGGGTTGTTGTACCTTCACCAACCGCTAAAGCACTTGCCACAGGTACAAAACCAAAAGCAGGATTACTTTCTACAGTTATATTATGATTGTAAAATACATTATTACTTTGTCCTGTTGAGCTTTCAACACCTGTATCATAAAACCCTCCGGGATAATAATCCAGTGAATAGTTGGATGCCGGGGCATACACACTCTTATTAATAAGATCTACATTGATATTTATAAAAAAAAGTAATTTTTTTGTAAACGTTATTTTTCCTTTATAAACCCTACCAGTATTTCCTGGCGAGGGTGCTGCATTAAATTTTATATCAGCTGTAAGTTTATTCCCTCCTGGCAAAACACCGATAAGAAAACCGGGATTAAAAGTAAATAAACTCAATTGGGAAAAAATAGACGCTTGAACCGTAAACCCAATAGTATTTGAAAGAATGTCACTAAGCCAAGAAGTTCTATACTGCCCATCAATGGAGAGTAGGTTCTCACTTGGTAAAAAGCCGTGATTATTAGCACATTGATCGCCGTTTGCGATCGAAATATTACGGGTGTCTTCGGGGAAGCCTAAACCTGCAAGTTCTGTTTGCCATTGTTGATGAATAGTGTTATTGATACTATAGTCGGTTTCCATCCATTGATAGAGCATTTGCTTAACAGCTTGTTCATCAATAAGGTTGAGATAGTCATTAACTGAAACTCCTTCATTAAATAGTGGGACAACAAGTTCTCCTGCCAGTAATTGATAAGGTGATCTGATATACTGTCTTCTGGCGTGCCTTGCTGCTGCCTGATAAGCAAGCGGCACGTTGGCCCCGAGATGGGGAGAATCATGACTTATGTACAATCGGGTATCGTGATCCTCATTATGATCCTCCATATCCTTAAGCGCATACCGCGCAACAAGACCGCCCATACTTTGACCCAAAATGACATTCTGTATGGTGTTATCAACTTTCTCGTCATTTACCCATTCTATAATTTCCTCAAGAAGATAAGCGTTACGTTGGATGACATCTGTACCCTTATCCCAATTTACGTATATGAGATCGTAATCATTATTAATTAAGTTATCTAAATCAGCGCTTAAAGACTCTGTAACATCCAATATAAAATCTGTCAAGTCGTTATCTCCAAAAATTTCCTCTGGACTGGTTACGGCACCAGGATCAAAGCCTTCCACTATTATTAAAGGATTTCTTATTTCCTCAACCGTACCTGAATATCTAATTGCCAGGGTGGCTCCATTTGCTTTACCCAAATAATTCCGTGTTCCTTGAATATGAATAGTGTCTAATCCGTTATTATGATTCCGATTCATAGTCTGCTCTCCCTTGAGTTGTAATGGAGGTGTTGAGCCATTATACAATGATAAACCTGGCATCTCTTCAATGGCAATCTGAGTATGACCATAAAGTGCGGAGCCAGTTGATCGAATAAGTTTAAACTTCCAGGTTTTTACGCCAGAGGAGGTGTAGCTTAAAGATAATTCCTGACCAAAATTGATGTTACGATATCCTTGACCATCGTCAAGGTCTATTTGTACTTGTTGTACATTTGTTCCATCATTTGTATACCATAGATTAGCGGGGAGCTTTACCTTTAAGTCATAACCCTTATGATATACTGTGCTGGGAGAAATCGCAAAGACCTCTCCTGTCTCATAAGGATTTTGCCAATTACCGGATACATATTTGTCATAAACCTTGTTGTTACTTATGGTGACGTAATTCTGGGCGTTGCTTTTATACCGGCTGTATTTGAAATATACCCCAGATAGAACTATTTTATTTTTTGCGCGTGCATTTTGCCAATTGTCAATAAAATCCTGATACTGAATAAATCCTGAAGTAACATTATCCCGCATACGGGACATTAATAGGGTTTTGTATATCTGTTTCAACGTGCCTGGATGCACAAACGAACTATCGGTTAAATTACCATCATATTCATTTAACTCGGTAAATTCATAGGCTGCCTCTTTTAACAGACCATAAGGTATCTTCGTTTTATCTATATTCTGAAATATAGTTTCGAGTTCAACTTCCAGACCCGTATTAATATCTATAGTTCCCTGGGCGTGCTGAATAAAGCAGGTAAATAAAAATAGAAGTAGCGTGAGTAGTTTTTGTTGCATAAAATAGAATGTTAGCTAATTAAGGAATATAGCGCATATCAAAGCGACCATCAGTTATCTCAACCGTTTCACCTTGATCATTGATAGCTGTAAATGAGAATGTGCCGGAGATAATTCGTCTCGTTTCGTCCAAAGCCAGAATTAGCAGTTGTCCCTTATATTCTTCATTCGTAGAAAATGTATCTATCAAGCCAGCAGCTATAAAAAAATCTCCCCAACTCGATTGTTTGACATTTGGGATCGTCAATGGAATCGCTTTATTCTCTATCAGAGGGTAATCTTGACTATAAAGAAGTCGGACAGATTGTGAAGGATTAGATTCCTTATTATTTATGTATAAAACAAACGTATATTCATCACCCCTT